>VMHT01063531.1_pt1 | contig 10857 bp, 10 predicted proteins | sample 4693611 | NCBI WGS metagenome assembly VMHT01 (sample SAMN12280063, study PRJNA550983) | marine metagenome | isolation source: seawater sampled from same location over 5 years 0.02-0.2 micron viral filtrate | place: USA: collected off the coast of southern California halfway between the port... ... | reverse complement strand
TATTCTATTGCTTGGTTTGTATTTATTGCTGGAACTGCTCTTCAAGTTTATCATCACAAAAAACCTACAGATGGTTCTGAAGAACATAAAGCGAGGTTATTCGTTTTACATTTAGCACCTTTGTTTCTCTTTAAAAAAAGAACTATTAATTTAAAACCATTGATTGTAAGTCTCGGTATTTACTATCTTTATGTAGGTTCGTTTAGTAAGATTATAAGTGTGTATGATGACATGTACGACTACTTTAAAATAAAATGATAATAATAAATAAGGAAGATATGGCTAAGAACGCACAGACTCAAATAATATTTGATCAAATGGTTAGTAAAATTAATAGTATATTATCGGACACTACTAAGAATAAAAATACTGCTATTAATGAAGCAAGAAAAGCTATTTATCTACAGAAAGAATTTAGACCAATAGGTAGTAGATTAGTTAGTAAAAATTCAAAAAGGGGAACTTCTAACCTTACCCTTTCTAGAGAAGGTTGTAAATTTATAACTTATCTAACAAAAAAATCAGTGACTGGGAGTATATCAAGAGAAGATAGAAATCAAATAATAAAAAATTTTGTCTGTGAAAGAAGAGAAGAATTAGTAAGTAATGAAAATACTATTTACTCAAAATTTAATAATATGTTAAGAAGAACAAATGAAAATGAAAACTTAAAAAAGTCTATACAAAATTTTTTAAGAGTTCATTTCTTAAAAAGAGAAGGAGGAACGTACTTAGATTCATCTAAAGTCTGTGAATTTATAAGAGGATATCAAATATGGGCTAAATTAAATAACGTTCCACTTCGTCCAAGTATTAATACTCATACTTATAATCGTTTAATAACTTTATATAACTTGTCTTGTCCGAGAAGAGAAACTATTAAAGAAAATGCTAGAAGGAAACAAAATGAGGAAAATAGATTAAAAGAAAAAGAGATGCAAAAAATGAAAGAGATGGAGAAACAGAAAAAAAAAGAAGAATTACAAAAGATGATAAATGAATATAAACAAAGTATTAAAAAAAATGAAAATAATACACAAACAAAATTGAATGAACGAAATAGATTATTAACAGCTATTAGTGAATTAGAAAATAAAGTTTCTTCTACAAGACGCTTATTACAAACTGCAGAAATACAATTAAGAGAATTAAATTTAACAGATAATAATTTACTCCTAATAGGTACAGGAAATGTTGGTCCCACCGCCACCAAAACTAATACCCCTCAGTTAAAAAGAACTACTACATTAAACAATGTGGAAATTAGTAAAATTCCAGGAAGTATACCTCTGAATAGACAATATATGAATGAACTCTTTATTTTAGTTGATACATTACACGATTTTGCAGAAGGTAAGCCTCCACGAGGTCCTGATATTAAAGCATATTTAGACTCTATCTCAGGTGGTACCAGTATAGATAAGTTTATAGACCTTTTAAGTAAAGTTTATAAAACAAAGGTAAAGATAAATAATCAAAATGTTATATATTTAATTAATTTAAATAAAGAACGTACTAATGGTACAACTAAATTATCTAGTGTAAATGAAAATACATTTAGTTATTTACAAATACTACAACAGAAGATAACTGGTAAAGGAAATAATAAATATACTTCTATTATTCAACAGGTACATGAAAAAGCAAATTTCCAATTTAAAATACCTCAGGATAGTCAAATAATTAAATTAAAAATGTGGTATTTCTACTATGAACTATATAGATCTTTGAGTCAATTAAGAACAAAAATTGTTCCATTTAATCTTATAGAAAAAACATTATATAACAACATTAAAAATAATAAGAGTTTAAACAATTATAATAAGTTACAAAGAATTAATAAGTTCCTATCTCCACAAAGAGGTATGCTTTACTTAACATTTTTGGAATATTTACAGAAAACAAATAAATTTTATGCAATTGATGCAGGACAGGGAATGCAAAGTTTTTTTATAGATACGTCTTCTACTTCAGATATATTATTAATAACTCCTGCTCAGATAACTGATTCTGCAAATTTGGTTACTCCTTCTAATAACGGTATAACAAAAAGTCCTATAAATCTTGTAATAAAAGTTGATTCTCCTAAAAATACTAATAATAATAACTGGAAAGTTTATAAGCAAGCAGAATTAGACTATAATGGAAAATATACACTATTAGTATATGTTAAAAAAGATAGTAACAATAGTAACAATAATAACAATCAAATACTTGGAGATAAATTGTACAAAGTTAGTGATAAAAATGAATTAACTACTAATTATATATATCATATTCAAAACGATTTTATGTCATTCTATGTTCATAAATACCCAATAGAAGAAGAAGAAGAAGAATTTATTCCTAAAAGTAAAATATTCTATTCACAAAAAGGAAGGTATTTCAGAAAAGAAGATGGAGGTCTCTCTGTAGCAGAACTTTCATCCATATTTAGTAAATGGCAAAAAATTACTTCAAATAAGATTGAAATAGGAAAAATGTTTAAATGGTGTTTAGATACTAAACGATGTGGAGATTCATTTCAACATGAAATGTTAGCAGATACTGTAATTAATACAGAAAACGGTAGGAAGTTAAACCCCTTATTAATAAATGGAAAACCTGTTGTTCGTAACGGTGTTAATCAAAATAAATATAGATATTTATCTAAAATGTATATTTTAACATTTGATTACTTATCTGCTGCGTATGGATTTTACAGACATGGAAGAGTCCTTGCTAGAATAGGAGGACCTACCAGTCATTCATATTATTTATTCGATAACGTGTAAAAAATAATAATATATACTAAGAAATGATAGATCCTGCCTTTTTTTTAAAGAAACATAACATACCTCCTCAGTTTCAGTGTATTCATATATTAGACAATGGCGAACGTTGTAAAAACTCACCTGTAACTGGTAAAAATAAATGCTATTTACACGATGGTGTTAAAAGAAATTACTTTTCAAAACTTGATGAAAAAGATAAAGTACAAAAAGATGCTCATGCAAGAAGCGGAACTATACTCTTTCAAGATGAAAAACGAGAAATGGATAGGTCTTTAATGAAAGACTCTGAAAAATTTACAGAAGATGTATTAGATTGGTATTTAAATTGGTTTAATTTAATTAAAGACGGTACCGTTGAAGAAAAAAGAAGAAGAGTAAGACGTGCTATTTCTTCATTTGATTGGAAAACTTATGTTTATAGTTTAGATTTAGAAGGATTGAAGCACCTTGGTATTAAGATCTTTAAAATAGATTTTCCAAATACTTCCAAAAAAATATCTATGATTACTCGTCTATCTAAATATCTACAATACAAAGGTGCAGCATCATTTTATAATATCAGAAATTACAACAACGCCAAACGTGCTGAAATTGCCAAATTTATGAAGGGTAATACCCCTAAAAATGGCAAAAATTCACCAAAATCAAAGAATAATTCTTCTAAGAAAGAAAATAAGAGCAAGAATTCTCCTGCAAAAAAATCCAAAAATTCCCCTAAAAAAAAAGCGAGCGCTCCTAAGAGCTAAAAATTAAATAAGTTGACATACACAATTTTTATCCCGGATTCGTATAAATATGTCAATAAATAATTCATTGCTCTTCCTAAATCATACAGTGTTATCACAAGTAAATATAATAGGATCATATACATTGGTACTGTTACCATCACTATCAGTGTCCCTATCATATTTATTTGTTTTTCTTTTATTTACTTTTATCTATCTCTATCAATAAGTAGTAAAATAATAATAATATATAATAATGGTATTAACTTTTATTAGTAACCCGACCACAATCCCCCCACATTTTAGATGCGTTCATATATTAGAGAATGGAGAACAATGTAAAAACACACCTATCAAAGGTAAAAATAAATGCTGGTTACATGATGGTGTAGAAAGAACAGGTAAAGAGCAACGTTACGAAGCAGAAAGAAGTGCTCAGAACAACTTTGCAAGAAACGGAAGCTCTCTCTTTTATGACGAAAGAAGAGAAATGGCTAGAACATTGAAAGCGGATGTTCATAAATTTTTTACAGAAGAAACAATAGACTGGTTCTTAAATTGGTTTAAGTTATATACAGAAGGAACTGTTGAAGTAAAGAGAGTTCGTCTTCATAATCACTTCCGTGCGTTTGACTGGAATTCATACCTAGAAGAATTAGACATCAAAGACCTCAAAAAACTGGGTAAGAAAGTATTTAAACTCGATTTTCCAAATACTAGTAAAAAAGGTTCTATGATTACTAGACTATCTGTTTATTTGAGAGCTTATTATAAAGGTGCTGCTGATAGATATGATATCAGAAATTACAACAACGCCAAACGTGCTAAAATTGAGAAAATGATGAAGGGTAATACCCCTAAAAATAGCAAAAATTCACCAAAATCTAAGAATAATTCTTCTAAGAAAGAAAATAAGAGCAAGAAATCTCCTGCAAAAAAATCCAAAAATTCCCCTAAAAAAAAAGCGAGTGCTCCTAAGAGCTAAAAGTTAAATACACAATTTTTACCCCAGATAGAAAATATCCGTATGCGTATGTCAATAAATAATTCATTGCTCTTCCTAAATCATACAGTGTTATCACAAGTAAATATAATAGGATCATATACATTGGTACTGTTACCATCACTATCAGTGTCCCTAGCATATTTATTTGTTTTTCTTTTCTTTTATTCTTTAATTAACTATTATTAACTTAAAGAATTTACATATATTATATATATATACATATGATGGCTGATATTAGCTTTGTTCTTGAAATAGAAACTGATTCTAATCAGAATTCATTACAAAAATTACTAAACCGTTACGAAGACAAAGACACAAAAATTACAAATATTACACATACTACTCCTCATTATTTTAAAAATTTCAAACTTGTTGATTTATCTGATGACGATATGCAACAATGCGTTCATAATACAATTATAACAAAAATCCAGAACGGTTGAGTATTATCGCATAAATATTTTTAATTATAAATATAAAATGGCATATGTGGGAGGTAAATCAAAGGGTGCTGAGCATATTTTAAATATTTTAAATAATAAAAAATATAATAATATGCCTTACTTAGAACCATTTGTAGGATACGCTCATATTCTCAGAAGGGTTGAAAATAAAAAAACTTATATTGCTTGTGATGCAAATCCATTAGTTATATCTTTGCTTCAAGGAGTTCAAAATAAGAAACTTAAATACCCTCATATTTCTAGAGAACAATATTACAAATTAAAAACTAAAGTTAACGATTTCTCATTTAAAAGAGCAATCGCTGCTTTTTGTTATTCTTACAATGGTAAAGAATGGGGTGGTTACACATTTGCATCATCTTGTGAACGTCGGGAAAACTATCCATTAGAAAGAAAAAACTACTACGACTCACTTCGTAAAAATGATATATTTATGAAATCTAAATTATCTGTAAAAGATTACAAAACTCTTAAACCTAAAGGATTTTTAATTTACTGTGATCCACCTTATGCTAAAACTACAGGTTATTCTCCCGACTTTAATCATAAAGTTTTTTGGGATACTATGAGAAAATGGGCGAAAAATAATACCGTGTTTATAAGCGAATATAATGCCCCTAAAGATTTCAAATGTGTTGCTAAAAAACCTAAAACTCAAAGTCTTAACGGTAAAGGCTCTGGAAAAATAGTTTTTGAAAAATTATTTAAATATTCACCTTGATGACAATGATTTAGCTACATCTTCGTGGTATCTATCCCTTTTGTCTGCATCTCGTCGTAATTCCTTGTCTATTACAAATTTTGTTCGTCTTACATCCGATTCTACTTCTGTTTCATTTCTTTGTGGTGCGAATTTTGCTACTTCTATTGTCTCTAAATAATCACTCTCTATATCCTCACATAGCTTCCTTACTCCATCTTTTACATCTATCTTTTTATCCCCATTCTCCGTTTTAAATGTTACAAAAGCTTTTCTTCCGCTTTTTGTAACTTTGAAATTGTTATTCTTGTTCATCTTTGACTCTATCGCTTTTGTCATAAATGCTACCATATACTCTCCATCTGTCGCTTCGTCATTCTCTATCAGATGTCTGTTGTATTCCACTATCTCCTTTACAATATCATTTACTTCCTCCGTTGTTATTCCTCGTGTCTGTTCATATGGCATAATGTTTACCGTTATATTGTTGATTGTATTGTTGTCTCCTTTGATATTATATTGTGTGTTTATTGTGTTACTCTCTGCTCTACATTGTTCTGCATTATCATATAACTCAAATAATGTCCTAAAACGTTCATCCATATCAATGTCATATTTTTTGTATTCTTCTATAAGACATCCTTTACCTTCACATATTTTTCTTTTTTCTAAATGTTTTTTGTAGTTATACAATTTTGGAAATTGATGATTACATCTTGGACAAGTGTAACTTGGCATAATTATATTATCTATACATTTTTTTCTTTAAAATATTTTAATTTGCCACAAAAAAAAATCGTTTAAGAGCGAAAGTTGTGATTTTTGCCACTGATTTTTTCAATTTTTTAATTTTTTAAGTAATATTTTAAATGCGGAACTATTTTTGTGGCACTAAGTAAGGAATATTGATAAATTTACCTCTTAAAATACAAAAAATGCCATGCCACAAGCCATGGGTGAAGGTTTCAAAAAATAGGGTCAAAAAACTTTTCAAAATTTTTTTCCATTTTTTTCTGGGACTTTTTTTCATGGTCATTTTTTTGAAACCTTCACCCATGGCTTGTGGCATGGCATTTTCTGTTTTTTAAGAGGTAAAATTATCAATATTCCTTACTTAATGCCACAAAAATAGTTCCGCATTTAAAATATTACTTAAAAAATTAAGAAATCCAAAAAATCAGTGGCAAAAATCACAACTTTCGCTCTTAAACGATTTTTCTTTGTGGCAAATTCTCAAAATTCTTCAGAAATTATCCTACAAACTCTTGAATTCATTGTACTACTATTTTTATTTGGGTATTATATATATTGTATATTTTGTATAAGGGTTTAAATAAAAAATCCCAATTATCAATTCCTCTATTTTATATGATGCTTTGTAATATAATTATTAAGTGGATGTTAAATTCTGTAACTGTTTTTCTAAATTACGTAATCTATCTATAGATTGTGATAGATTACTAGTTGTATTCAATTCGTTCTTTAATTTTAATATTAATCCTATATTTTTTTCAGTAAATTTAGTACCATTTTTCCTATTTAATTGAATAGTAGTACCTTGTGGAGAATTAGCTATACGTTTTCTTAATTTTATTAATTCAGCTTCTATACCTCTTATCTTTATATTTTTTAAAAGTCGTTCTTGCTCTATCCCAAATGCTTTTTGTAAATACATTGGAACTGTAACACCACCACCAGGTGTACTTACTGCTTCACCTGGTCCAACTGGACCAGGTCCTGCACTTGGAGCACCTGTAGTTCCACGTGATCCATTTACATGTCTTTCAGCTTCTGCTGCTACACCTCCAACTCCATCTGGAACTCCACCTGGAACCCCAACTGGAACACCTTTTCTTGTTGAATGTCCTGGTGATGGTTGTACTGGTGATGGTTTTGATGCTTGTGGTGTTGCTGTTTGTTGTTGTCGAGAACCAGTCTTATCCCGATTTTGGAATATGAAAAACGAACCTTTCCTTCCAAAATTTACTATTAGATTACGGTGTGTATATAATCCATACGCAGCTGATAAGTAATCATATGTTAATATATATAATGATGATAGTATTGGGTATATACTCTTATTCTGTGTCTTCTCTAGTAATTTATGTTGAAATGAATCACCACATCTTTTTATATCAACACACCATCTTAATATATTCTCTGTTGTTGGTCTTATAATTCTCTCCATATTCATATTATCTGAATGTAATGCAATCCCTTTAAATATATCTGATAAACTATTCACTGATAAACCACCTTTATTAATACCTTTATTTACGAGTATATTTTTTATAGTATTACCCACGCTTATTTTATAATATTTTATATTGTCTTTACCTACTTTTATATCTATATGGTTTTCACCTTCACTTAAATCTATATTTGTAATTATGTAACACGCAAAATCATTCTTAATTTCTATTATACATTCATTATATATATTTTCTATAGTAGTTTGCATTTCATACTCGGCTTTTCCTTGAATAAAAGGACTTTGTGTATAGATATTTAGTTGATATTCAGTATTGTAGTATAAACTTACTTGTCTGTAACATACAAAATTACCAGTTGAAGGAAATATACGTTTAATATAATTTGCTTTATTATTATAATCTATTACTGAATCTGTTCTAATAATAAATTTAATAATATTATCCCGTTTTATAGGAAATTTAGATGAATCTATTATTTGTGCTGCAGTTATGTATAATAGTTGTTTAACTTGGTTTTCTACTGAATTTAAAAATACTTTATTAACTCCTTGTCCTATATCAATTGTATAATTCATGTTATATTTTGTTAAATATCTAACTAATGATGTATATGTCATTCCATTTTGTTGTAAGTTACTATTGAAACTACTATTTATAATATTAACTTTTTGACTATTATATTGTTTATATAATTCGTAGTAGAAAAACCATATTTTTATATAATTTAAATTAGTCTTCTTATATATATCAATTTTATACATAGACTCATATGTTTTTTCAATTTTCAAATTTTGTTCTAAGTCATTCAAAATTTTTATTATACTCAGCTCTGTTACATCTTTATTTGCTGTATCTTTAATATTACTTACTTCTAAGTTTAATTCAGATATGTTTCCATAATATATACGATCCATTAAATTCATGTATCTCCCTAATGTACGTTTTCCGTTTTCAACAGTTATTAATCTATTAAACGCAATTTCTGTATTTATTAATGTTCTTACATTAATTGAATTATTATTACTATTTATACTTGTATTTGTTAGTAAATTAGTAATTTTGTTTTTCATATTTTTACCTCTGCCTTCGAAAAAGTCATGTAATGTATCTAAATATATAAATAGTAAATTTAATGTTTGTCTAGATAGTAATTTTTGATTATAATTCTTATTATTTGTAATAAGATGGTTTGATACTATATTAACAGTGGCAGTACCAACCTTTGCAGTAGTTTTATAAGAAGTATCTTGTGATGCACCTTGACCTCCATATACTTTATTTAATAATAATTGTAGTTCTTTCTTAGATTCACGTATTTTATTATAAGATTTACTTATTTTATTTTTTAATGCTTTCTCATTTTTAGATATACTATTTTCTAATTCTTTTATTATATTTTTAATCTTTTTTATTTCTTCTATGTTACTTGTAACCATTTTACCTTCTTGTGAAGATAACATTTTATTAACTTATTAATTATTATTATTATTATTTTTAATAAAGAATGGGAATAGATAAAGCACTAATGCATTCTATTATGAATTTTAAATTTAAAAAATACGATTCGGCAAAAATAAAAGTCTCTAAATATATGGGTATTATGTATCCTATTTGGTACGAGTTAGATAATGATGTAAAAAATGATGTCTTATATAAGTTATCTAATATAGTTAATACACATTATGGAACCTGTATTAATTTAAAAAGGTTAATAAGAGAAGAAATAAGTTACAATTTAGTAAAAGAAACGTGTGAAGTATAGTAATATAATATTTTATAAATAGTAATGAAGGTTGTAAAGAATAATACAGAGCTAAATATTATAGATAATTTTTTAACAAAAGATGAATGTAATAAGATTATTGATATAATAAATAAAAATCATGTTAAATCAACTGTATCTAGTCATGATGGTAGTAAATATGATTCTAATAGTAGAACTAGTAGCACATCCTACTTAAAAGATAATGACTATGCACAATATATAACAAATAAGATTTCGGCATATTTAGGTATAGATCCTAAACATGCCGAACCTTTACAAGGTCAGTATTATCAACCTAGTGAGTATTTTGTAGCTCATACTGATTATTTTGATCCAGTAGAAGAAGATATTTATAATACTCATTGTTTAAAAAAAGGTGGTAACAGAACATTTACCTTTATGATATATCTAAATGAAGATTTCAGTGGTGGCGAAACCTATTTTAATAAGCTTAAATTATCTATTGTTCCTAGAAAAGGTAGATGTTTGTATTGGAATTCTTTACATAAAGACAACACTCCTAACTCTAACACTGAACATGAAGGTTCTACTATTAATTCCGGTAAAAAATATATAGTTACTCAGTGGTACAGGTTAAGTCATTATAAAGATTAATTGTAATGTTTTCTTTTAGTGCCGGAGACGGGTCTTTGTATAGCGTTTTTTGCTGTTTGTATTATTTCTTGATGTTTTGTTGTAGTATTATTTGATTCTTTTATAGCATTATTTGCTTGTTTTATTAACTCAGTGTTTTTTAAGTTTTTACTTTGTTGTTCTAGAACTTCCTTTGCCACTGTAAGTGCTTCTTTAGTATCTTCTACAGCTTTCGCTATTAATACTATCCATCTGTTAGTCGAACTTTTTTTTGCTTTTTTCATTTTACCTACATTTTCTTTTGTATTTTTGCTAAACACGTTTGGTGAAAAAGATTCAACGTATTGACTGTTCGTCCATTTTGGATCAATAGGAAGTATACCTAATATAAAAGATTGTAAGTACTTATTTAATAGATCTAGGTTACTAATTAGTCTGTTTAACTCATTTCTAATAGATGTTAAATTGTTACCACCACCACGAGCAGCAGGCACAGCAGCACTTCCACCACCACCACCACCACCAGTATTGTTACCACCACCACCAAACATCAACGTCTTTGGCTTTCCTTCTGTAGGATTATTACCTTGATTTTCATTAAAAGGAATACGTGTAT
>VMHT01129942.1_pt1 | contig 10858 bp, 10 predicted proteins | sample 4693611 | NCBI WGS metagenome assembly VMHT01 (sample SAMN12280063, study PRJNA550983) | marine metagenome | isolation source: seawater sampled from same location over 5 years 0.02-0.2 micron viral filtrate | place: USA: collected off the coast of southern California halfway between the port... ... | reverse complement strand
TGGCGTATGTTTTTGCAGAAATACAAGGCTACTCTAAATTTGGTATTTATGAAGGTAACGGAAGCACAGATGGAGCATTTGTTTATACAGGATTTAAACCTTCTTTTATAATAATGAAACCCACTAATCAATCTACAGAGTGGACATTGCAAGACACTGCAAGAGACCCTATAAATCCTGTTAATAATAGACTTATACCTAATGATTATGCAGTTGAATATACAAATACAAGTTGCTTAACTGATTTTTTATCAAATGGATTTAAAATGAGAACAAATCACCCAAGTAATAATAGTAGTGGATATACATATTTTTACATGGCATTTGCAGAACATCCCTTTGTAAGTAGTGAAGGAGTGCCAGTAACGGCAAGATAGGAGGACAACAACATGTGTGAATATTGTAATGGTGAATGTGGAGGTAACTGCTAATGAAACAATTGCTAATAATATTAGCCTTGTTTACAACAGTAGCAATAGTTACTGATTCAAAAGCAGAGACTAACACTGTATCTAGTACGGTGGTGACAAACTCAACACCACCTACTGCAAATGCACCTTCTATAATCAATTCTAATAGTGACATATGCAAAGTTGGTGTTGGCGGAAGTGTGCAGAATAATGTTTTAGGTGTAGCTACAGGCGTTCTAATAGACGACCAACTATGTCAAAAGCTAAAGCTAAGTCGCTCCATGTATCAATATGGTATGAAAGTTGCGGCTGTTTCTATACTCTGTCAAGATTATCGTGTCTATGATGCAATGACAGATGCAGGTACACCGTGTCCTTATAAAGGTTCTATTGGTGTAGAGGCACAAGAAGGATGGGAAAATAATCCTTCGGATATTCCTGATGGAAGTAAATACAAGATTGACTACGTAAAAGCTAAAGTAAAAGAACAACCAAAAGGAGATATCAATGGTCTTAAAGATTTTGGTCTTATGGCTCTTACTATGCTTCTCATACTCTAAAGCAGATACCTGTTTACCTGATATTGAAGGGTTATGCACCCCCGGTATCACGATAGAAGAAGAAGTTACTATAGAGAAAACAGAAGAAGATAAAGGTACAGAAATTGTTACAACAACCACAACTACTGTAACGACTACAACCACAACAGTAACAAACGAAGACTCTGGAAATATTCTTGATGGTGATAATTACTATGTCACTACAACTAAAGAAGGAGATATGGATTACGATTGGGGTGGTCAAGGACCTGCAAGTATACCTAATGGTAATAGTTGTGGTCAATTAGGCACGGATAAATGTGCCATGATTACAGGTAGTGGTAATTCAACATCTACTATGGGTGTTTCAGGTATGGGTACAACATTTACCAATACAATTGACATATCTGATTTACAAATAGACAACGGTGGAAAAGTAAAATACACAATAGAGGTTGACAAACAAGATGCTCAAGATAGAATCTACATGCACATTACAGGAACTAACGGAGGGGTTAGTGTCTTTTCAGGTACTGATATCTTGTCTGAATCTGGAGTATCATCAGGCTATCAATCATATAATGGAGATTTCAATTTCAGTGGCGTTTTAAAAAGTTTAACAATAGAAATAGGTGGTAGGGATATCAATCTAGCTGTTGGACCTTTATTTGATGATGTAACCGTCAATGTATTTTATAATGTTATTAATACAATTATTGAACAACAAATTACCTCTATAGAAGAAATAGTTTATTTAAATTTATTTGACTCAACAGAATTAGAATTTGCTACAGAAGTTTTTGAATTTAATGATGTAGCAGTAGAAGATTCAGGGGATATGAATTTTTCTCCTACTGAACAACCTCAAGAAGAAATTACATATGAAACAGTCGAATTAGAAATGCAAGATTTTGAAATAGATATTCCTGAGCCAGAGATAGTTGAAGTTGAGATACAAGCAGAAATTGAAATTGAACTAGAAATGAAAATGGAAGAAAGTATTGAAGTTGATGATGTAGAGGAAACTGTTAATGAGAAACCTACAGAAAAAGATACAACAGAAGTTAACAATGAAACAGATGAAAAACCTGTTGTGGAAGATAACGATAGTTCCGAGCAGAAAGAAGTTAAAGAGTCTCAAGAAGAACCTGAACAAAAATCAGTAAAAGAACCTTCTGCAAAAGAAAAAGCTGCAACAAAGATAGTTAAAAAAATTAATGATAAAGAAAGATATGATGATGCAGCACAAATGAAAACTTTAATTGTAATGCAAATTTTAGGAAACACTAAAACATTTTTTGATACACAATCAACAATAGTAGATACTAATGTTAATGAGTATTTAAATAAAACAATAGAAGACCAATATGGACTTTTATTTCAATTAGCACAAGATGTAAGCATGGAGGATATGATTAATGCCCAGTATTGAGTATTCAGGTTTAAAGGTAAGTGGAGGTAAAGCCTTCGCTATACTTACTCTATTAGGTGCATTAGGTAGTGGTGCTTGGGCAGTTTTTGAATTTTGGAAAGATTATCAAGATATGAAAGGTAAAATATTAGAATACACTGCTCCTGATTTATCACAATATGATGAGGGTATGGCAGTACTAAAATCAGAAGTAGATATGATACTTCAAGAAATAACCATAATATCTGATGTAGCCCGTGATATGCGTTCAGATATGAAGGCAGATTTAAGGCAGCAAAGTTCAGATATCAGACATATAACTGAGATTGTAAATGATGTTGAAGATAGACAGAAAGCCGACACAAGAGAGATATTTGATGAGATTAAAATTATTGAAGATAATCTTAGTCTAGAATTAAACAAAGCTTTGAACAATCCTTTATCTGGAATGTCAGCAAAAAGTAAATAGGAGAACATATGTCTTTAAAAAAATTAGAAGATAGAGTAGAAGAACTTAGAAAAGAAAATAAAATCTTAAAGAAAGAATATAAAGAAATTGTAACACACAATAAATTTCTATTAGATAGATTAGAGCAGTGGGCAGAAAGAAACTTTCAAGAGAGACAGAAACGTATGAACATGACTGTTGATGAAGTGGTTGCCTTTAATAAAGATAAACATGATTATGCTAAAGATAAAGAACTTGCTAAGACATGGGAAAAGCAGGAAGAGCGTGTAGCACAAATGAAGGCATCAAACGGATGAAATTAGATATGAAAACAATACTACCCTATCTAGTACTATTGGTAACCATTGGTATGACATGGGGTATGTTTTCAGAAAGATTAGACGCAGTAGAACGTAAAGCAGATACTGTATCACAAATACAGCAAGACATAGCAGTAATAAAAGAAAAAATTATGTGGATGGAAGCATATATGATTAAAGGGAGTAAAAATTAATGGCATATAAACCTTATGAAGATTTATCAGAACAACAAAAGCAATTATTTGCAGATGAAGGTTCATACAAATCTTTTATGGATACTACACAACCAGAACCTAAAGCAACAGGAACTACACGAGAACAGCAAGTAAGTGCTATACAACAAGCTTTACCTACAACCAGAACAGATACGTCTGCTTTAACACAAGCAACGACTGCTGCTCAAATGGTTCAGCCTACATTACCTAGTGGTACTTCTATTACTCCTCAGCTACAACAAGCACAGACAGCAGAAATGCAGACAACTCCCGGAGTAACAACAACTGCACCTATTGCACAAGCTACTACTACAACAGCCCCCACTGTAACTGCAGCTACTCCTACAACTGCTGCTCAAGTTGCCCCTACAGACTTTTCAAAAACTTATCAAACTTATAATGCAACTTTAGGACAACCTGCACAACAAATGACTGCCGCTACAGGAAGTGTTACACAACCTGCTATTGCAGCTACAATGAATATTGCAGATATACCTAAAGAGGCTACTGTTCTAGGGCAGTTAGAAAATATATCAAATGATGTTGTTCAAGCACAACAAGCAGGACAACCTTTACCTGTATTTGCTAGTGCTGCTCAAAGAGTAGCTGATGCTGCTATGGCAAAGAGAGGTTTAAGTTCTTCTAGTATTGCTGCTGAAGCTATTGCAAGAGGCGTTCTCGATGCATCTATTCCTATTGCTCAACAAGATGCTCAAACGTATTCCCAAGTAGTATTTCAAAATTTGAATAATAGACAACAAGCGGCTGTTTTAAATGCTCAACAGTATTTTCAAATGGATATGGCAAACTTGTCTAATAATCAACAGGCTAATTTACAAAATTCTCAGTACAGACAACAAAGTTTATTATCTGACCAAGCTGCTCAAAATGCTGCATCTCAATTTAATGCTGAAAGCCAACAACAAACTGACCAATTCTTTGATAACTTACAGTCTCAAATTAAACAATATAATTCTAATGCTTATAATAGTATGGCACAGTTTAATACATCAGAACAAAACAGAATTTCTGCTTTAAATGCACAAAATAAAGCTGAAGTAGATAAAGCCAACGCAGAAAGAGAAACACAAATAAATCAATTTAACTCTACATTACAAGATGCAAGAGATAAATTTAATGTAGAAAATCAACGTGTCATTGACCAATCAAATGTGACATGGAGAAGACAAATAAACACTGCAAATACAGCAGCAATTAACGCATCAAATCAAGCTAACGCAGCAAACTTATTAGGTATATCTAATTATGCTATGTCAGCTTTATGGCAACAATGGAGAGATGAAGCTTCTTGGGCTAATACTTCTTCTGAAAATGCTTTAAATAGACAGCATAACTTAGCAGTTGCTGCTCTAGAAAGACAAGCCGCATTTGATTTAAATGATGATTCTCAAAAATCAAGATTATATGAATTGATGGGTGAGTTTGCTGTTTCTGTTATTGCAGGAAAAATGTAGGAGGAATTAATGTTAGATTTTTTAGGTAGTATAGGCTCAAGTGTAGCCACCATATTTGGTGGAGATATAGGAAGTATGGTAAAAACAGGAGCAACCACAATGCTCAAAAACAGAATGGCAGGTGGAGGGTCAGACCAACCTAGTCTTCTAACTAAACCTCAATCTTTAGGAACGGATGAAATGCCTACTTATGCATTAGATGCCCCAAAGGAAACTAAAACCCCTGAAGTAGCCGACTACGAAAACTTTTTAGCAGAGTGGACTGAGATTATGAGAAGATTTGCGAGGTATCAATAATGTCTAAGTATAATAATTTTGATGCACCTATTCCGGGGCAATCTTTAACTGACACTCCCGGTAACTATCCTTGGGAACATTCTCCTAATGTTACTAGAGTAGAAGACGCTATGATGTACTTAACAGAAAGATTTACAGAAGAAGAAAATGCACAAAATTTAGTAAGCATGTTAAAAGCAGGTGTACCTGTAGAAGCTATAGCTAGGGTTGTATTGTTTGCAGGATTTACAGAAGGTAAGTGGTCAGTTGATTTGGCAATACTTATTGGAGAACCCTTAATGAAATTAATTGCAGCTATTGGTTCAAGACTAGGATTAAAAGAAATGTATATATCTATGAAACGTAAAAAGAAAACTAACGTAGGTGATGAAATGATAGTTAGAAATGAAGTTAGTAAATCTATGGAAGATATAGAAGAAGAGTTATCAGAGAAAGAAGATACAGAAGAAAAAGAACCTATGCCTATAGGTCTAATGTCTAAAGAAGAGGAGATAGAATAATGGCTAATTTTTTAACTAGTTTTGCAACAGGTGGATTGAAAGCAGGAATAAATCAAATGAGTAGAGTAGTAGAAGAAAGAGGAGAAATTCTTGATAATTTAAGACCTATCGTGCAAGAAAAATTTAGTTTACTAAATGATAATACTAAAAAATATTCTGATATCTATAAGAAAGTTTCTAAATTTGATGGTGGTCAAACAGCGTTTAATTATTTCTTTGATAGGGGAGATATAGATACTTCTTTGTCTACAGAGGAAGCTACAAAAGCTATTATGGATAATGCTAATATGATACCCAAAGATTATATTGCAGGTGATACCATCTCAGGTCAAGAAAGAATATCTAAAATGTATGAAGGTGGTGTAGATAGTATTAATAATTATATTACAGATGTAGGAACTAAGCATAAGTTAGGTACTAGAACATCTGATTTACTTTTAAAAGAAGGTAATCCTGCATTAGCAGGTGCTAGTCCTGCTGATGTTTTAGAGCAACAATTAAAAGTTCCTACAAAAATAGTTCCTTATGGTTCGGGCGTTATTTCTGGTACTGTGGCGGATAAAAAAAATGATTTAATCATGAATACTTCTAAGATAAATGCTTATGTTAGTACTGTTCTTCAAAGACAACCTACCATGGAAGACTATACAAATCCTGATATAGCGGAAGCTTCAGGTGCTACTACATTAACACAGAGAGATATACCTTTACTGAGAGATGCTATAGGTGAAAAAGACTATTTCAAAGAAGCTATAAATGACGGTGTGGCACAGTTCATAGCTAATACTTTACCTCAATATCAAATGGAAGGTGAAAAACAGGCTGAATCATTGGATAGAATATTTAATACAGTAAATAGTATTTATGATTATATAGATACTAAGGAAGTAAATACTAAAGGAGGAGGAGGTACTACCTTTAGAACTTCTGAAGGAGTATCATGGGAAGATATTCCCTTAAATTCTGAATTTACAGAAGGAAATACAACATACAGAAAAGTAGGAATAGAACCAAACGACTCAAGCATTGAAATTGTAGGGTAATATGGCTGAAAATAAATTATTCAATCAGTTATTTAAACCTGATGTAGAAGAAAGTGTAGAACCTACACAAGAAACTACTGAATCATCGGGAATATTTAATCAATTATTTAAACCAGATACTAATGTATCTTTTAGTTCTATTTTAAATAATAAAAATTCTATCAGTAATTTTACTGATACTTCTTTAGGTACAGTTAATACTCCTAAAGGAAAACTAAAAACATTTACATCAGAAATTGATGACGTTCTGTCATCCAATGCATTTACCGAAAATGCAATTTTAAAACCTAGTAGAAATATAAAGTATGCATACTTAGAAAGTTCTGCTGGATTTTATAATCTCTTATCAAACATCCCCGGAGGCATTAATAGATTTAGTAATTTTATACAAGGAGAAACTTCTAAAACTCCTGAAGAACTATTATTGTCAGATAATGAATCGGATGAATTAAATCTCCTAGAACAAACAGAAAAATATTTAAAAACAATAGGTTTAAAAGTTGCTCCTAAAGGGGAAGCAGATGATGGGGTATTGGCTAAAATATATCAAGGTATCGGTGCTGCACCTATAACTGTTGGAGAATATATTCCTGCTATTAAAGGTGTAGGAAGTATAAGTAAAGTAATTACAAAAACTCCAGTAGGTAAAGCTTTAAATAAAGTAAATGAAAAATATTTAGGTCTTATAAATCCTGCATCTGTAGGTATGGCTGCGACTGATTTTGTAATGCAATCAGATAAAGGATTAGCTACTGCTGCAACAGCAGGTGCTAAAGGATTTATTTTAGGTAATGCCTTACGTGGAACAGAAGCATTAAATATGAAGACTAGAGCAACTACTTTAGGTGTTTTAGGATTTGGTTCTACAGAAGGTAATTTTGAAGATAGAATTTCAGGTGGTGTAACTTTTGCATTTCTAGGTGCAATGGGAAACATAGGAGGTAAAGGAGGTAGAGATGTAGTTACTGATTTTAGAGATTCTTTAAAATTCAGAAAGGGAGTGTTAGAAGGTCAATCATTAAAAGAATATAATGAATTTGCAAAAGGATTTGATACTGAAATAAAAAATCAAGAAAGATTTCTTGTAGATTTGTTGAAGAAAAAAGAATTTATTGATGTAGAAATAAACAATGCCTTAGAAGCTAGAAATAAAGGTGAAAAATCAATTGATAATAAAGCTATAGAAACTTTAAAAAAACAATCAGAAGATTTAGGTGTAGTTATATTAGCTAATAAAGACTTTTTTAAAACTCAGCAATACCTAAATATAGTCACTAAAGAAAAGAAAGATATCAGAAATTCTACGGAAGCTAGGTCTGATTTATATATTTTAAATGAAGCTAATAAAAAGAAAGCTAAGTATAAAGATTTAGATGGTAAAAGTGTAAGTTATCATATAGGTAGATTTGCTTTACCGGGTAAATTTTTAAATAAACATCCTGTTACCAAATGGATAGTAGATAGAACAGATACTTTTAGAATTAGAGTAGAAAATAAATTTGATACTATAATTAAAGGGTCTGGTTTTAGAGAGAAAGATTATAGCATATTACCCATTAATAAAGATTTTAGTTTTGCTCCGGGGGTAAAACTTTCTCAAAAAGTAAATTCTAAAGATTCTTTTATAGAAGTAGCTAAGACTCTAACAAAAGAAGAAAGAATCGGGGCTATGGAAAAAGCTATAGAAATAGAACAAAGATACTTAGAAAAACCTAAAGATAAAATTTTTGATAAAGATACAGGTAATATAAAAATAGAAGAATTAAATAATACTTTTGGAATGAATTTTAAACAACAACTCTATTATACAGCTATACGAAACATGGTAGAAAGAGTTAGAAAAGACATCAATGGTCAGATTAAAGCAACAGGATTAAATAGTTCTTTAATAGGAAGAATACCTAATTATATTCCTCACGTCTGGTTTGGAGATTACAGAATATTTGCTAATAAGACTGTAGATGGAAAGAAACAGTTGATGAATGTGTATGGTGCAGAAAGTCTAGGTAAAGCAGAGAGTCTAGTAAAAGAATTAAAAAAAGCAGATAAAGATATTGAATATAATATATCTTCTAAAAAGGAATACGCTCAAGACCCTTCTTCTGTTTTTTCTGAGGCAATGATGTATTTAAAAAACGATGGAGAAGCAACTAAAGCTATTAACTCTGCATACTTAAATTGGATAAGAAAAAATGCTCCTAAATATGTAATGAAAAGAAGAAAGGATAAATATATAAAAGGTTTTGCAGGTACAGAGCCTTTATATAGTAAAGAAAAAAATTTAGATAACTTTGAAAAAGCTATTTTACAATTTGTCGAGGGAGGTATTTACGCTTCCGAAAAAATGAAATTAAATAGAGATGTTACCTCATTTTTAGAATTAGATGGTGTGGCTAGAAACTTATATCCTAACGCCTATAAAATAGCTAAAGGTTATTTAGATAATTCTTTTTCTAGAGAAAAAAGTGCAGTCTCTAAAACAATAGATAATTTATCAGAAAGATATTTAAAAACATCTGGAGGTGATGCTTTTATAGGAGGATTAAATAGAGTAACTTTAACAACAAAATTACTAGCATATAACGTAAGATTTATAGCAGCACAATTAATTCAGCCTTATCAGATGATTGTTCCTCAGTTACATCGACTAAATTCCTTAGGAGGTAAAGGTGACCCTATGGGTGCAGTGTTTTATGGATTTAAAGAAATGTTTAATCCTAGCAAAGAAGGTAAAGAATTTTTTAAATATTTAGCAGAACAGAGAACAGTAGAAGCTAAATTTTTAGATGAATTTAGAAATGAAGATATGGTAGTTCAAGCTAGAATACCTACTAAAACTGAAGTAAATAAAAAAGGCGATTTGAAATTATTAAGTCGTTCAAAACTTTGGGAGATAGCAACAGGTAAAACTTTATCCGCTAAAGTAGAAATGTTCTCAAGAGCAATGTCTGCTTTAATGTTTAGAAAATATTTTATTGATTCTGGTCTATCTGTAAAAGATGCTAATAGAAATGCTTCATATATGGCTAATAAATATATGGTCGAATACAATAGATTTGAAAGACCTAAGATTTATGGAGAAAGTGGTGCTTTAGGTTACATAGGAAAATCAGCAGGGCTATTCAAAACATTCCAACATAATTTCTTGGCTCAAATGGTAGAGCATATTCAAACAGCTAAAAAAACAGGAGATGTAAGAGGATTATCTGCTTTTACAGCTAGTATGATTTTTTATGCAGGTACTTTAGGAGTAGTAGGTATAGGTGCTGCGGATTACTTAATAACTAAAATAAATGAATATACAGGTATGGATTTAAGAACACCTACTATGGTTTTAATGGAAGCAGGATTATCTGATTGGGTATTATTTGGTGTACCTTCTGTAGCTACAGATACTAATATTACATCTACTGTTGCAGCACCAGACTTATCTGCAGACCAACTATTTAGTTTTCCTTCTTTAGAATATGCCTCAAAAATAGTTACAGAATTAACTATGAGAGAAGGTAAAATACATTTAGGTATAGGTTCACCTAAAGATAGTCTTAAAGTTTTAAAAGCAATAGCACCAAGTTCCTTACATGGTGTATTAGAATTATTTTATAATAATTTAGCAAACAATAGAAATATATTTACTTTTAAAGATATGTTTGAAGAAGGTAAAGAAACAACTTTGGTTGTTGATATGAATAATAAAGATAGAGGTAAATATGAAAGAGATTTAGATGATTGGCTAAAAAGATTACTTATAACTACAACGACTGTGCAAGAAGCTAGATATCTCAAAAATATCTATGTACTAACAAAAATGAAAAGTAATTCTAATGCTACCATAGATAACTTTGTTACTTTTGCAGCACATACTTATATGTCACGAGGGTTTATACCTCATGTTTATAGAGATTATATGTTATCTAAAGGACTTACTGAAAGACAAATAATAGAAAGAGTAAAAAACAGAATAAAATTGATGAATACTTCTATGTTAGATAGAATGAGAAAAGGTGAGTTAACACCTAGAAATATGAACTATTATATGTTTTTAAATCAAGTAAACGAATGAAATTTGTTTTAGTTCTTATTGTATTCTTTGTAGGAGAAAATAATCCTAATATGTACAGATATATCTATGTAGATTTTATAGATGAAAATACTTGTTTATTATTTAAAGAACAACAAGGAAAACTATTACAAGAAAGT
>VMHT01057770.1_pt1 | contig 10858 bp, 8 predicted proteins | sample 4693611 | NCBI WGS metagenome assembly VMHT01 (sample SAMN12280063, study PRJNA550983) | marine metagenome | isolation source: seawater sampled from same location over 5 years 0.02-0.2 micron viral filtrate | place: USA: collected off the coast of southern California halfway between the port... ... | reverse complement strand
TATCATTAAAGAATGAGTTTTGAATATTAGTTGTAAATTCACTAACAACGTTATTGATAGATGTTACATCTGACTTACCTCTGTTTAAGTCAACAGATAGTAGAATATTTCCCTCAGGTATAATTTCTGTAGGAACGTTTATCTGATAGGAGAATGAAAAGTCGTCTAGACGAGCAGTTACTGTAAATGTGCCATTATAGACAACAGGGTTTGCACCATATATCGTAACTTGGTCAGAAACAAGTAAACCATGTGGATTATCACAAACTACAGTTGCAGTCTGGTTATTAACACCACCTGGGGTAATAGTTGTAACTTGAATAAGTTTTTTAACGTTATATAACCAAGAAGTCAATCTTTCGTCAATAGCAGTTGACCCAAGATTAGCAACTTTTAATTTATCACCTTTAATGTAATATGACCCAGTATTGTCTAGTACTGTTGTACCTGCCTCAGCAATACCGAGAATTCTCATCTTACACTCGGTAGGTTGTCCTTGATTGGTATATACGAAAATATCAGACTGGACAATTGTACCAGGATCCCAATCTTCTACAATACCGTTTTTACTTCTAGTACACTCAATAAATTGGTTTAATGACTTTTCTTTATACTGGACATTCTCTTGGTCGTTAATTAATATAGTACCATTTCTTTCTGGCCATCCAATAGTCGAGTCAACGGTAATTATTTGCCCATCTGTAGTTAAAGGCTCAACTAGAGTTGTTTTATAAGGAATCTTGAAGGTACCAACTAATGTCTCTTCTGATACTGCCAATTCATAGATTGTGTCAGTACCTTCAATAATAGTAATGACATTTTCAATCAATGCATTTGCTAATTTGATATTTTGGTCAACAGCATCTGCATATTGGACTACTTGAGAGTCAATTAAGTTAGAAGGGTCACCACTAATCAACTCAGCACGTAAAACGGTGTCTACGACCCATGTAGCGTTGGATGGTGAGATGATTTCATCTCTAGGATAGAATAGTGATACGTTCTCACCAAACAGTATTTTAAACAAATACTGAGTTGCTAATTCTGTACCTTTTGAGATATAGAAATCACCAATATTTTTAATTACTTGTACTGGGTCTACTTTTGAAAAATCAATGTCAATAGTAGGAAGATACTGTCTTCTAAACTTATCAAATACTTCTTTGATAAACAAACTGTCAAGGTTTGCAACAACTGCTCCAGAAAGGTGATTTGACTGTCTTAATGAAGACTCTCCTGCATATACCTCGTTATGATAATTGTCGTATGAGACCGCTCCAGAAACGCCTCTACTGCAGTTTAAGAAGGCGGAAGGTGAATACCCACTACCAGGTTCTATTACGTCATATCCAGTAACTTCATCAAATCCAACATCTAGAGATGCTCTTGCTGCTTTAGGCTCAGCAATGAAGATTCTTGGTGGAAACTCTGCAGAATACCCAGTACCAAAATTGGTAATGTTAATATCAGTAATTTCACCGTTGAATATAGTCGCTGCTGCTTCTGCACCAGTACCTCCAATAGGTTCGCCAAATCCATCTTTCCTATCGTCAACAATATAAACAGATGGAGCATCATTATAACCACTACCACCTGTTAACATTTCAATGTTAGTAACTGACCCAGATGCAACAGTAACATCTAAAACTTGAGCACCAACAGGGTCTACAATCTTAACTCTAGGTACAGATGTATATCCTCTACCTCTATTGATTATTTGTATTTCATATACTTGTCCATCTTGATTAATTCTTGCTTGTGCTTGTGCATTGATACCATCAACAGGAGAAGGGTCAATGTAAACAGTTGGTGGATTAGAATATCCACTTCCCATTGTTAATACAGAAATACTGTCAACATTTACTCTTCCTTCACTATCAATCGTGCAGGGACTGATTGTAGCACCTGATGGGTTTTTAAATGTGATAGATGGAATAAAACCATACCCACTTCCACTATCATCTATAGTAATAGTGTCAACTTGACCAGTTGTATCGTCAACAGTCAATGAAACCTTTGCAGGAGTGCCATTAGTGTCTGTAGGTACTGCTACAACAGGAATAGGAGGGTTATATGAAGAATATCCTTGTCCACCATCAATTAGGTTGATATTTTTGATACCACCGATTAAAGACCTAGCAGTTGCACCTGTTCCTTCCCCATGAGTAATTATTATTTTAGGGTTGAAGTCTAAACGATACTTATTACCACCAGTTTTAGGAATAATCCTAGAAACTTGCCCTGCAGCGTTTACAGCAACAACAGCAGAAGCATCACTACCATATGACGGAGCAATATACTCAACAGACCTTATATCAATCTCATCTGCTGCACCAATCGGATTATTGAATATTACAGTAGTTTCAAAAACAGTATAATCAGTATATGGCTCTTGTAACCTTCCATTCTTGTTAATTATTAAACCAATATCAGATGTAGGTGTATAATCAACACCACTAACTCTTAATGGGTAGTTTTTTGTGCCTTGCCACTCTGTGTAAGGACTACTATCTACAGTAACGATAGGTTGGTCTGAATATCCAACCAAATATACAATTTGAGTAAATTCTGAATCATCTGCACCACTTCTTGCTCTAGGTGGTGTAGTGAATATTATATTAGTCCCATTAATAGTATAATCAACCCCAGGAGTCAACATATCGTTGTATGTGACTACTATGAGGTGGTCTGCGCTAGGAGGTGCTACAGGAGTTCCTAGGAAGGATAGAGGAAAGGAAGTTTCGACTCCATTAAAGGAAGTAAATGGATTTTCTAGATTTTGCTTCTTCTTATTGAATTGTGGATACGATACACCTGGGGTAATGATGGCATCAGGTCCTCGAGTCACCGACTCGTAGTAGACAACCTCATTATCAATCATTATCGAGCCATTCTTCTCGACAAATCCATCAATACTCTCAATTTCTATCTTTGTATCGATAGTACTAATTTCACTAAGCAATAACGTAGAGCTTGATAAAGTTTTAGAGCTATAACTATCAAGATTAAGGTAATTTAGCAGATTATTCAGAATGTCGTAAGGACGTCCTGTTTTCTCTTGAGATTTATAGTACTCAAAAAGAAAATTTACAAGTTGTCTATCTTCTTGCCTGATAAACTCAGGAAGTTGATTCTCAACTCTATCTGATACGTTGATATTCTTCGTTTGCATTCGTCACTAGAAACAAGAGGTATCTACGGGATACGTAAACGTGTCTGACGGGTAGTCAATTATATTTAGACCACTTGTGTCACCTAAGTTATAACCAGAAAAGTTATTAGGGTCAAATGATGGAATCGGCACAGTTTGCGTTGTAAAATCGATAGGATTTACCGTAGGGTTAAAGAAAGTTGGGTCAACTCCTGGGGGAATCTCAATAGTTGGAGAAATTGGCATAACAGAGATTGGAAGTTGCTCTGTGCCATCAGGAGTTTGTTGAATAGCGATAGGACCTACGCAAACTTGACCAGTTGAATAGTTTACTGTCCCAACAGCTGCATTTAGGACGACTTCCGTCTCATCTCTTGTTGTAACTAACATAAGATTGCCCATTCCATCATCTCTGATGTTAACAGGCACTAAAACTTGTGTGGTTTCATTAGTTGAGAAGACTGTACTTGTTGTAGATGCAGATGAAGCCGTCCCAGTAGTTAAATTCACTAAATCTTCAGTATAATCAGTTGCATAGAATGTCCCAGACTTAACAACAGAGAAATTAGGTTTACATTTCTCTCCCATGCTATCTCCATCCCCTGCATAACTGCTTGGGTCGTAAAGTGGGTTACCAAAATCTAAACATTGAGTAAATACTTGCCCAAAAGCAAATTTATCAATATTTTGACCTAATGATATCTGAGTTACATTACCAGAAATGGATGTATCACTATTATCAACCATCGCACTGAATTTAGACCCTTCTATACGATTATTAAATCTTTCAGTCTGACCATTTCTGTTATATTCGTCAATAGACTGTAAAATCTTAGTTGCTAATTGTGCACCAGTGAGTGATGTAGCATTTCCATTGAAATAAGCGTAAACTTTTGGAATAACATAGAAACTTGTTGGGTCAATCACTTCTGGTTGTATAGAAGCAACTGCATATTTCCTTAAATCCTTCTCAATCTTTGCTTTTGTAGATTCATTTAACTTATTTCCTGTTTTTGGTCTAATAGCAACGTAAACTTTACCGTAAACAGGCGGATCTAACTTCTCTCCACCGTATGCAGTCACTGAAGCTGTCTGTGGATAGATTTCTGTAACAATATGCTCGTAATCTGCTTCGGTTACCGCACGGTTTTGTGTAGCATATGCTCTTGGGGCACGAAATTTTATACTTAGTGATGTTTCTGCGTCTTCACCTTGCTGCGACTTCTCCATTGTAGTCGTAGTAATGCTCTGAGGAGGTATTACACGGTTATCAGAGTCTTTAATCTGTCCAATGAATGAAAAATTGTCAGCACCGTTTGCTTCAACACCAAAAGTGGTCACATAATTCATAGTAATATACTCACCATCAATTAATTGACGTCCAATAACACCATCACCGAAGATAACCTTGTATCTTTGGTCATCACTTTCCTCAAGATAGTAAACTCTAGAGTTTTCATCTAGTGATGTGACGTTTCCTGCTAGATTATAGGTGTCGGTTTCGCTTGACTGTGCATTAGGTGAGATATCAACTGTTAATAATTCAGTATCTACGTTTTCTGCAGGAATTATATACTCTTGATTCTTAGTATAGTCAACTGTATAGTTGTAATTTATTAAATTACCTTGATATATGATTACATTACTGAAATCTGCTATACCTGTGCCTGTATCTACTGGCACTTGGATGTCTCTAGTCAGTGTAAAGGTAAAACTATCGAGTGCATTGTCAGCAGTAAACACATCTCCCTTACTTAAAGTGCAAAATTCTGGATATGTAAGACCATTTAGACCTATTACAGTCTGTGCCTTGATGTGTACACACGCTTTTGGTGCTTTTACTGAGCGAGGAGTATAATTTAACTGCTTTGCAATCCTTACAATATTGTCTCTTACGGTTGCAGACTCTAAAAACGCTTCATTCAATGCCATATTAGCATTAAAGGCAGTGTAATATGTGTTGTAAGCTAAGATATCGATGAGATATGAGGCTGCACTACCCTCAAAATCATAATCCGTAAACTCTTTTCGAGTCCTAAGGTAAGATCTGATGGATTCTTTTATCTCAAAGAAGTCTAGAGACGTTAATTGTGAAGGTATAGCGGGCATTTTAAGTCTTCTCTAGTAGGAATTCTATGTTTTGGACTAATTCTTGTCCTACGATTACATAATCCATTGATATTTCAACAGCATTTTCATCAGGAGCATCATCTACTTTAACTTCAGTCACTGAAATACGAGGTTCCAGTCTTTCCATAACGTTGAATATCTCTGTGCGGATACCATCTGCAGCAAAAACATCCCATTGCTCAAATAAAAGTGCCTTGACTCGAGACCCTATCTCAGGTTGGAAGGGTCTTTCGCCAAACATTGTCATTAAAAGGTTACGCACTGACTGAGAGATTGCTCTCTCATTCTTCACAGCACCAAAATCCTTGGTCGAAGGGTTAGCATTCATAGAAACTGCTAAGTCCTTGAAACCTCTACTGACGTATTTTTCGGATCTGAATCTGTAGCTAGGCATTTACTTACCTTTTTTTGATATTTATCACCTGGGTAGTCAGTGATTAACCTTTTACCCTCAGCGATAAACCATTCTGCTCTGTCTACTTTAATCACCATGTTATTCCTGACTGTGGACAAGAACTTTTACTGGCGGTTACTATCGCTATAATCTATTTATAGGGTTTTCCGACTATTTTCCCTGACCTCTATATCTTTTCCTTTTAGCGTTTCTGCTAGTTGCTGAATATTTTGAATGTTGTCCTGTTCCTTGACGAGATTTTTTAGGTTTTGTTTCTGTATTGTATACAGTTCCCATCATTCCAGACTTAGTTGCCATAATTTTTAAGATGCTAATACGGTTGGATGTCCAAAAGCAATAACTGACGAGCAAGGTAGAGAGAATCCTGGGAGTCCAACACCTAGTGGGTCGAGTATTCGTGCTAAAGGACGCTTGTGTGCAAAGACTGTAAGCGTTGTTGCGTTACAGACTCTAATGTGACCTACACCACCATTATCTTCTATAGTTAAAATACTACATGGGATAGGAGTGGGTATTGGACACATCGATTTTCCACATGGACAAATATAGATTATTATATTTGTGCACACAGCTATGTGGAAAGTGAATGTGTCCCCAAATACCATAACAGGAATTCTGTTAACTTGCACCATTGCACGGTCTGGTGTAATGGGGAAGATTGGTATAAGGGGAGTAGGTGGCCACCAACAAGTCTTATTCTTAATTACTATAGGATAAGGTATTGGTGCTGACCCGCAAGACTGCACAGAATGCACAGTCGAGGGCAAACAGAGACCATGACCACTACAAGGTAGTCCATTTAATGACGTAACAGGTTTTAAAAATCCTAATGCCATTAATTGAATTCCTCGTTGATTTGAGTTCCTGCATTATATGGTCGTCCTTGAGGCACTTCTTGACTACACTCGTCAAAGAATGGGTTTCCAGTGTTATTCAACGCTCTACCTAGTGCAACAGTACTACCAGTTAACCAGTTTCTTACAGTCATCTTACCATCATAAGGTCCTAAACGCATATTATTGTTTTCATCTACACGCTGAGGGTTAATTGCAATCGACGCATCATTCACAAATACTAATCCTACACCACTTCCACTACCAGTCGTGCAACCTGTGCACCAAGGATTAGTGCGACCAAACGCAGATATCTCCCACCACCTCTGTCCAGTGATTCCATTTCCGCTTGCGTTATATCCAGAGTACACATTTAATGGTCCTGTAGTGTTACCGCTTCCGCGTGTATATGTATCCCAACACTCTGCACCTGGGTATGACCCGCAGTTTACATTCATTGCGTTATATGATACAGAGTTACTACTGTTGTTATTGACAGTGGCAGTTGTGCCTGTTACGTTGTTACCCATCCATAGTTGTAACTGTCCCACCTCACTTAAACCCACACCAGTGTTATAGTCATATGTATTCTCATCTCCACCTATAGGAATGAATATAATATCTGCAGAGTTACTAGGGTCACGATAGCAACGTCCGTCTACAGTGCCATCATTACAATTCCAAACCTTTGCATTTCCGCTTGCATTAGATTTAGGCACTGTCCTTCTAGGCGCAAGCACAGGTTTAGTTTGCTTCTTAAGGAAATTCATAAATGCTTCACCCTGCGCACCTGTAGTTTTACCTTTGATTTCTAGTGATACTCTGAATGACGCAGCCTCTTGCTCCGATGCACAATACTTATATGGTAAATATCCGAATGCTTTTTCATTATCACTCGCAGTCCTAGTACCACCTCTGCGCACTTTCTCTATATTAGGTAGATTGTTAGTTAAGTTTTCCTCTTTACCTACATCTAGGTATGCGCATGGCATATCAAACCATCTACTTATGTTGTATAACTTAGGTTGTCCAGTCTCTATACAGTTAGATTTACCAAATGCACCGTATACATGTGACGTGTCATCATTGTATGTGTCGACATCTTTAGTAGATTGATATACTTGAGGCATAATATCCTTTTCAAACTTAGCAATACCTGGGGATAGTTGACTTACATACTGAAATGTTTCTTCATCTGGCATTGCTTGGTTTATCAATCCATGAGCATCTATATTGATACAGTCCGATTTGATATTAAAACAGTGCCTAGTGGTGTCCTGTGACTGCTCAGCGACGCGAATGTAACTATCTGGTATATCTGCTTCCATACCAGTTGTTATTGTTCCTAATGATTGGGTAGTAAAACTTCTATTCACCGTATCTTCAGAGCCTAGAGCAGGGACGTAATCACCTACAGCACTAAATGCATCTGCCATCTCCTTACCCATATTCTCAATCGTTGCCTCACCACTGTCTGTAGTAGGTGATTTAAACTTCATAAGCTCAGGGTCGCTTACCATAACCTCAGGTATGTTGCTTTGGTTGTAACCAGACCCACCATCTACGATGCGCACAGACCTAATAGACCCATAAACGTCTAGTTGAGTTACCTCAATCGTTGCCTCACGAAAAACGATTTTTTCTTTATTCTTACTTGTGCCCTTTTTCTTCCTATCTTTGATGTCAAATACACCGTATGTGTTTTCTATGTGCTCTTGATTCTCATCTTTTGACGAAGGTGCGGGTATTGCCTTCTTCCAATCGTCATTCATCTTAGGTGACCACTTCTTTACAAACTTAGATGTGTCAGATGCGGAGAAGTCATCCATGACACGCGGGTCAATACACTTGATTGTGGGTGCTTTATACCCAATTCCGCCATTTATAATTTTAATTTTTACAACTTCCCCCTTATTATTCACTACTGCTTTCAGTTTTGCCTCATCTAGTGTGCGATGAGGTATCAATGCGTTAGGATCTATCTCTACTTTGTAGTAAGATATGCGTTTTGGAAACTCATACACCCCACAAAACGCAGCTTTGTTGGCAATTCCGCGTCCTGCAAGCACAGATGCGGTTGCTCCTGTCTCAGAAACGATACTTTGGTTGTAAGTAAAGTCATTTCCGCTACCAGATAACTCCATCATACCACATTTTAACTCATCTCCGAAGTAATACACTGCAGTTATGTCCCAATTACTCAACTTTTGACCTCTTGCAAAGAAGTTTCCGTTGTTAGAAGTGTATCTAAACAGTATTCTTTGCGTTTTTGTGTCTATTTCAAAGAAGCATGCGTTAGTATCCTCATCCCCATCGTTAATTTGTATACGTGATTCAGTAGTTGACCATGAATCTGACCGTATTTCATAGAAGTGTGAGTGGAATGAGAGGTTAGGGATGCATGGATTGTCCGAACTGATAGGACAACAAGGTGCATCATTGAGTACATACTGACATGAGAAGAGCGGACCATTCCAAGGATAGGTCGTGTCATACAAATAATACATGAATTGTGTGTCATAGCAATCCTCAAACCCTAAGTAACGAGGAACCGCAGCCTTCGTTGCACCACTTAGTCCATAAAACCACTCGAAGTTAGCGTTGGCATCTAGTATCTCTACACCATCCGTGCCATTTCCCCATCCTCCTAACCCAGGCGTACCTGGATTCGCTCCATTATACCCACTATACTGCACTGGGTCAAACATTCTATAGTTGTTATAACTGTATGCAGGGTTTCCTGAGTATCTACCACTACCTGTATTGTTTTCATCATAGGCATACCAACCACTTCTATCAAATCCATTACCTGTAGGACCTATAGCAGTGCCATCAGTAACACTTTCTATTGGTGAGACTGGACTATCCTTAGTAAAACAATACCCTAGAATGCCCTGATACACATATTCTTCGTCAAAGGGTTGTGCAGGGGGTGTAGGACCGCCTTGTAGGTTGACTTCTCTAGAGGCATCAATGGTATAGAAGTTGTCAATGTCCTGTCCATAACTGACTCCATCAGGATTCTGATACTTATAATGGTAAATGGGTACTACTGGGTCGCCAGTAGTATCGTTATATGACTCTGCATCTGCAGCAGAAGTGAATACATATCCTATTGTCCTTATAAACTTATACTGGTCTTTACCTTCTCCTACTGCAGGCGGTGTGTTTGTACCTACACATAACTGTGTATCATCAGGCCAAAAAGAGTAATACACATTAAGAGGCACACTATTAGTTACTTGCTCCTGCATTACCCAGAAGACAGGTTTACCACTACGAGGCTCAGCGTTATATCCTGCTGCTACATTCTGCCACGATTCATTCTCATTACCAAAGTTTTGTTTTACTAGACCTTCTAAGTCACTGTAATGATGGTCTCTCTTACTAGGACGAAACCACCTATGCACTCCATTCCTTCTGAAGTCACAGTTACTTACACAAGTAAGGTTACGCTGTGCTCCTATGTAATGGACTATATCACTACCTAAAGGGTTACTACCCGCTCCACTATTATTAAATGTTATACTATAATCTGTACCAGGACCACTGTGATTACCATGAGAACGATACTTACCACTAGCAGGACGCTTATGTACCTCCTTATATGTTGCTCCACCTATAGGGTTAGGAAAACTTCTACCTGTCTCCTGTATGAATGCTGCCATTAGTGCCTGACCAGTATCGCTCGGTTGGGTGCTCCTCTTCCAATTTATTTAGTCTCTCATACAGATTATCAAACAACTCCTTAAGATTACTATAATCCTCATCCCCAGGTATCTTATACTTAACCATATCCGCCCCAGGTGGGGGTAACTTATTAAAAGCCGTTTCTAACACCGCAATGCGAGACGCTAAATTCTTTACTGCTTCACTTAGTTGAGTTAAAGACCAAGCAACCGCTTCCATCTCACTCTTAAACTCGGGGACGCCATTTTTTTCCATCGCGATTTTTTTAGAATTTAGCAGTTACACCTAAGACAGTAGCATTAGGGTTTCTGGCTAGTGCTACCTCTCTTGCCTCGTCATAGTTACGTGCACGCACTTCCTCAAAGAAGATTTGTCCTGCTACGTAAAGTTTTACTTCGTGAATCATGTCGCTTAGTCCATCCATTAGTTTGAGCGTTTTAAGATAATGTTTCCATCTAGGTCTTCTTCATATTCTAGCACATCTCCTGCCATCCAACCAGTCTCCCTTAACAATTCCTCAGGAAGATTGACATAGGCATTCAAGTCATCATCCTCGAGTATATCAAGAGTGTATCGTTTCATACTACTTAAAGTCATTACACCTTATGTAGTGTTTCCACGAATTGCACCTACACAACT
>VMHT01021767.1_pt1 | contig 10858 bp, 13 predicted proteins | sample 4693611 | NCBI WGS metagenome assembly VMHT01 (sample SAMN12280063, study PRJNA550983) | marine metagenome | isolation source: seawater sampled from same location over 5 years 0.02-0.2 micron viral filtrate | place: USA: collected off the coast of southern California halfway between the port... ... | reverse complement strand
TAAAATTTATTTTCTTCTGATATTACAACTCTGACACAAAATATTCCTAAATTCACCAGTGTCATGGTCGTGATCCAAGCACTTAGTTGTTGGTGTTTTATATTTATCTTCAGTAAGTTCTACGTTACACTCTTCACAATGTGTTGTTTTTAGATACTCTTGTTCGTGAAAAATATCCCAGTCATCACCATACTCCTCTGGTATTTTGACACCTCTCATTTTCCACGCATATATACGTCTTAACATTTTACTCTTATCAGATATTATCCGAGGATGATTTTTTCCCCATTCTTTTTGGTATTCTCTCAAATGTTCCCTGTTATTTTTAGACCATTGCTTCTGATAGTTTTTGTTATTTTGATGCCATTGTTTATTATATTCATTTCTTTTTTCTCTATCCTTGAGAGGCATTTTATTTTAGTAGATTGAAATCTTTAAATAAGAATCAAATTTATTTATTCAAGGATTTCATTAGTTTTTTGTGGATAGAGACAAAGTCTTTAATCTCATCACCAAGGTCATCCAGGTAAGTATCAACAATATGACCGAGATCATGTAATTGCCACCTCTTGTACCCTTCCTTATCCTTACGAATCTTTTTCATGATATCGGTCTGCTTAGCCTTATTAACTCCAGTCAAGTAGTTGGTAAATTCAGTGTTATCTACGAGTGAAGCATATCGGACTAGGTCTCTACGGCGCCTCTTCTCCTTTTGTTCCGCTTTCTTCTTTTCTTTTTCTTCAGGGCTTAATTCCTCTTTGACCTTGATGTTTTGGTGAGTTTTACATTTTCCATTCTCAAATACTTTTTTACCGCAAGTAGTTCCCTTTTTATCACCTCGGGTAAATACATGACAACAACCTTCAGGCTTCGTAACTTCTTCTTCGTCACTCATTTTAACAATGGTACAATATTTTAAATTTTTACAATTTTTTTCGTTTCAATCTTAAAACAATTTTCCTACCGCTTGAACCCCCTTAGTAATCCCACTCCCAACCGACTTTACACCAGAACTAATCGCTTTCCCAGTCGCTTCAACATCCTTCAAACCAGTTTGTACCACGGTGCTTCCAGCTTTTTGTACGGCTTGAACGTCTTTTTGTACGTCACTCACATCTTCCACAAATTGAATTCCTTTTTCTCCGACCCTCTTGATATCAGAACCATAGCGGTCAGCCAAGTATGCTCCACCCGCAACTCCAGCTCCTAAAACTGCGCCCCCAATGAGCGACAATCCAAGAGTTTCAGGAGCGAGTGCGACCGATGCTTCTGCTATACCCAATTCCGCACCAGCCAAGCCAGCACCCATAGCCAACCCCGTTGTCCCAACACCTGCGACGCCTCCTCCAACAGCGCCTCCGAGAACTTCACTACCAGCCATGCCAAGTGATTTTTCTGTTGCTTCTTGGGTAGCTTCACCAGCCATCAAACCCGCAATACCACCACCCACTGCTGGTAAAAGTGCTCCTGCTGTAAGTGCTTCACCCCCAGCCAAAGTAGCAAATGCTTCTGCTCCACCACCGCTCAACCCACCTGTTAGTCCTTGATGAAATAAGGTATTTTTCTCTGCGCCCTTTGGATCTAGTTTATCGGCAAGAACTCCACCCGCAATCGCACCCACTAGACCTCCAGCGATGTTACTTGGATGGAATGATTCAGCCAACGATTTACCCATTTCACCGTGTAGTTCGCCCGCTTCGTTCAAAGCTTCTACATTTTCACCTAAATTACTCTTTAATTCTTGGTGACGTTCAAGGTGGTCGCTGAGGTCTATGTCTTCTAGGATTTCGTCGTTAGGATCAAGTTTATCCAAAAATTGAATTACCCGATCTTTCCTTGGAATATCAGCGATGTCTTTGGCTTCAACATTTCGGAGATAATCTTCCAATTCTGCGACAAATGGATCTTCACCTGTACGAGTCATAAATTCATCGGCAGTTTCTCCACCCTTCATTTCTTCAGCACCGTCCATATAATCATCAACAGTAGAATTAATATCATTATGGAGATTAGCCATTTCAACACCTTGGTCGTGAACTTTCTCAATGAGCTCAGTAAATTTAGTAGGAGCAGGTCGGGGTTTATTTTCAAGAAAGTTTTCTAGACGGTGCGACTCATATGGGGATAGCGTATCTTGTAGTGGATGAAGTGTTTTTATGTCAAATCCTTGGTTGTTTATGCCTAAACCGAGAGAAGCTGGATCTGTAGTGGTGCGGTAGATTTCGTGCGAACCTTTCTTATCAAAGTTCTTTAAAGTCTGGTAACCTAAGAGTGGATTGAAACTACGACTCGGAATTCCAAGTTCTTCTCCGAGATGAATTCCTGTTTGACCTCCGAGTGAATACCCATTCAACCGCAAATTTTCTTTACCATACTTACCTATGACATCACTTAATTGACTTCTTGCTCCCTTGATATGCTCCAATGAATTAATGTCAGTCTTACCAGTAATCAAAGCGATATCAGTTTTAATATCACTTAAATTTCTAGGATTCGTACCCCGATAATTTACTGTTACACTACCGTCTGGTCTCTCAAAAACTAACCCGACGTCACTGGAAAGGTCATTGTCTATGGTTCCAGCAACACCATTTCGCTCCAAATATTGTTCCGCAGAGCCTATTCCCTCCTCCTTAAACAAGGTAGAAGCTCTGGTAAGGTGTGCGTCTTCCATCACTTCGTCTGGTAGGGTAGTAGTGTTAGGTCGGATTGGACTTGGTTTATATACGGTGCTTGGCTTATATCCACGCCCTCGGAACGGTGGTCGGAGTTGTTCGGTTTCGTCTTTATCCTTCATTTTTGGGCGTTCTTCAGCGGGTACAAAGGAACTCGGTGGAAGTGGATCAACACGAGTCGCTTGATTGAAGGACCGAGTTTGCTGTTTAAAGTTGGTTGGTTCAAAGATACATTGACCGAAAATGTCTTTTTTGGTACAAATGTTTTCTCTATTTAGTCGGTTCATTTTATTATTACGCACGAAAATAATAAAATTATTAGGTAATGAGTTCATCTACAGTCTGAAAAAATTCTTCAATGTACGCTTCTTCAGCAATTCCTCTAAGTTGTGGGTCAATTATTTCGTCAAGTATTGTACCTCTTTGACTCATGCCATATCTTGGTTTTTGTTCCATATATTCGGCTATGTCACTATCCGCAACTTCATATGCTTCTCTGATAGTTGGTGGTCTGGGTGCTGGTGTAAATGGGTCTCGTCTTCGTTCTTGTTCTTCGGCTGTGATCCTCATAGCTTCTTCTGCTTTACCCATTAATCCGTCTTCAAACCCCTCTGGAGCGATACGTTCAAGATGTTCTAGTATACCCCTCGCACTCAGATTATCCTTGTAAATTTCTCTTAAAAATTCTTCAAAAACCTGAGCGTTACTAGCATCACGTAAATTGGAATCTTCTGGTTCTCCACGGGCGATTCGGTAATCTCTGAGTACCATGTCATCAATAGCAGTCATAGCACTACCAATTCCTCGTTGGTTAAATATGTACTTTAAACCATTAAACACATTCTTGTCAAACATTCCAGTCCGAAGCCCATGTTCTACCATACTTTGTGTTCGTCTATCAATGATTCCAGCCTGTCTACCTGACCTTATGAAATTTTCGTACGCATTTTTATCCTGAGCGTTTATAGCACTCACCACTCTATATGGATCTTCCTGAGGATTTATGTATGTACCGACGTTTCGTTCATCGTATTCATCTCTCCAACTTTTCCGCTTCTTTCTTGGTACTATATACTCTCTACCCAAGGCTTGTTCCAAAAATCTTTCACTTTCAAAACGGTTATTTTCTACCATCATGAGAGCATCTTTGGAACGACTTTGACTTACAACAGCTTGACCCAAAAGCGATTCACTACTTCCTTCCATAAACCCACGTGGAGCTTGACGTGGTAATGTTCGTAGGTAATCAGTGGTTTTTGGTTCAACGTAGGCGGTTGGTGGTAAATTAGGTAGAGCAAACCATTTATTGTTTTTGTTTGCTCTAATTTGTGCTTGTGATAATTTACTCATATTTATATTAAGGAAGGATTATTTTTACGAAGACTTTATTTCAACGGTGTCGGAATTCTCAGGAAATTTCAATTCATCTTGTACTCGGTCTTTGAACTTCTCTTTCTTATCCATCTCAACCACTTTATCAAAAATGTCAGGATTATACTTATACATATCAAGAGTCTGTTTTAGGAAGCCGTCTGGTAGAGTAGGAAACATTTTCTCAAGTTGGTCTTTCCAGAGTAGTAGTTGTTCGTCCGAAAATTTTGACACCCGATTTATATCTTCACCAAAAAGTGATTCATCGCCTCGTACAGGTAGGTTGTGGTCTTTTACTACTTGATCTAACTCTTCCATCTTCCTTTTATCAACTCCAATTTTTTCGTCATTAGTTTGCGTCGTCATTTTTAGTAAGACAACATTTATTTTAATTCGTAAAAATTATTATAATCATCTCTTAGTATAAATATGAAACTCACTGAAGAAAGAAACTTTTTCGTTGATACAGAAAGAGTACTTCAAGGAAATTGTCTTGATACTTTTATCTCGTTACCACAGAATTTATTGAGATGCGAACCAAACCAAAGTATGCGAATCACCCTTGGTTCGTTTAGTATGCGACGCAACTTTTACAACGTTAACTTCAATAACAACAAACTATATTTTGTAGCTGAGAAAGGTGGGGTTTTTTCTGATTCGGCCTTGATTAGTGTTGAAGAGGGAGATTACAGAAACTACAATGACGCAAATGAGGGAATCTGTCGGGCTTGGGAAACTGCCATCAATACCGCTTTAATCGCTTTAGGTGTGGCGGCACCGGGACCAACCTGTGATTATGATAGAATTACCAGAAAATTAACATTCACATTTAATGTGACTGGCGGAGCTTTTGACAATATTAAGATGGTTTGCTTCACTATGCCAAATTTTAGGGCGACGAGTGGAACTATGCTTGCGAGTATCGTAGGCAATGATATTGAGTCGGCATTCCAAGATAGTCATGTTCTTCTTGGTGGATGTCCTCATACCAACCCACTTGCCACAACTTATGGGGAATTAGTAGAATGTATCCCACTAACAAGAGACGCAGGTCCGCCAGTCTCGTACACAGGTCAGTCCATCTACAATGCGAATCTTTCTACCGAGCAAAATATTTACATGCGGACTGACCTTGGAAATACCGCTTTCCAAACCAGTTCTTTTGATACTTCTTCGGTTTACCCCAATGTGGTGACTTCCAACATTCTAGCCAAAATTCCCTACGTAAATCCCTACAAATCTGAAATCGGGGAGGATCAAGGTACCCCTCCTGACCCAAATAATACTCGTATTTACAATACCGAACAAGATACTCCAGTGATTCGCTACATTGATAACGGTAATAATTTGTTTAGTTTGCTTCTACTTTCTAAGGGAGTAGCAAGTATGAGGTTGTTTTTGACTGATGCTTATGGTAGAAGTTTGCCACCAATTTCGGCCGAACAACTTAAGTGTAACGGAATTCATTTTACATGTAGTTTGAAAGTGTATGTGTATGAGAACGAATAGAAATTTATTAAAATTTTTTTTATATTATAGTAATATAAAAATGGAACAACTTCCCGAATCGTTAATCTACTTCACTAAGAGACTTACCAACTTTTCAGTCAATACTGTAAAATTACAAAGTCTTAATACCCAGAAACTTGCCTCAAACGGAGCTACGCAACTTAGAGTCGCCCTTCCAGTAAATTCTATCATTAATATGAAGAGTTTCAGTATGTCGGGTACAGTTCGTACATACGGCGTTGCTGAGGAAGGCGGTAATAACAACTCAATTTATTGTCTAATCCCCAGAGGCGGAATTCAGGCATTGATGGATAGAATCTCGTGGTCGTGTGGCGGGATTCAGCTTGACAATGGTACATCGGCGATTAATTTAGTCCAAAATACCAAGTGCTGGCTTGAAAAGACCAACGACAAGGTGCTTTCGGATGGTGGCGTTTTAGAACAATCGTACTTTGAGCCCATTGATCCCACAGATTCGTGGGCCTCTACCAACCAAGGTCAAGAAAAGGAACTCGTAGCAAACAACTTTTTGGGCTTTACTGAATGTGAGCCTACTTGGGTTGATTCCAGTAGAGTTCCTGAAATGTTCGCTACGTTTCAATTGGCAAACAAGGGTGTGCTAAGCATCCAAGCTGAGAACTCGCCACTCGGTCAGCAATTCTGGGTTGCGAATCCTGGTTTTACTGGAACCGAGTGCGAATTTGAAATTGATGACATCCACTTCAGTGTAGAAGTATGCTCCATTGCGAGTGGGCTTTACGATGCCGTCGTTTCAGAAATCCTTCAATCTCGGGGCGTCCTTGAAGTCCCATACAAAACATACCAATCTTTTAGCACGGATGTCAGTTCGGCGGGTGCCAGTATTCGCAGTTCGGTCTCCACCATGTCGCTTGATAAAATTTATGGTTTCTTCCGCAATAACTCTGTGTACCAAGCTACACTTGGCGAAAACTCAACGGTATATCCAACTGCGGGCGCAAATCAGTATGCTCCATACAACCCATGGAACATCCAGCAAGCACCAATTGAGTGTGAGGGCAACATTGGCGTCGGCTTTGAATCGCACTACTTTAACAAGGTAACAGCGGGTATCAGTGAGTGGAATTTCAGGGTCAATAACGCCCCTCTACCACTTTATAACCCATCGGTTATTGAGGCTTACAACTACGTCGTTGTCGCCAATGACCGTACTTATTCCAAGGTTGAAGGTTCTATGGTCGGCAGTCAAGATACTTGGCGTGATAATGCCTGTGCTTTCATGGTCCGACTATGCCAAAACAATGATACAAGGCTCATTTCAGGCATGGATTTATCGGCTCTCAACGCCCAAATCGCATTCAACTCGGTATCCAACAACGGCCAAGGTTCGGCACTACCCAGACAACTCTGGCTCATCACCGAATCTACCTCGGTCCTTCGCATCGGAGACCAAAGAGCCATTTCAGTCGTCAATTAAAAAACTAAACAAATTTTCTATTATAATTCGTAAAAAAATTATAATATGATACTATAAATAAACATGAGTATAATTGTTCCAACCAACGGAATTTACCCTTATATCAAAGATCCATCCTCCATTCCAGAAAGGTTCGTTCAAAATGGCGGGGATAAAATACCATTCTCCTACGACCTTGACTTCCACTTCGGTGCCAATCATAATTCACCATACTATAACAAGGAATATAACGGCGAGTCCAAAGTGACCGCTCTTACCATGTCTCCAACCCAACAACCTATCAAGCGTCAAACTATGTTTACCACTACAGAAACGTACTCCAACGACAACATGAACCCGAGAACTCTACTTAATTACGCCCAACCCTCTACGTTCGGTGTTGGTAGAAATCAAGTCTCACTCATATCGGATCCCGTTCGTCATCGGGCTGGTAGAGAACTTCCAGTCAATAACAAGGCTATGTTTGAAAATGTTGCTCGGACTGAGAGAATGGTTCGTGTTCCTCAACGACCACTATAGACAGTGACGAATTTTTTTGTTGAATTTTTATTATATTTGCGTATAATAAAAATGGTAGGAAAAATTACAGACCCTGCGAGATTGGCAGTTCTTGAAAAAGCAAGACAAAAAGCCAAAGAAAATCGTGAACGGAGGAAAGCCGAAAAAGAAGCCGAAAAACAAATGGAAAAAAAGGAAATTTCGGAAGATGTTAGCATCAAAGTAGAGGCTAAAAATGAAGAAAAACAAGAGTCCAAAGGTATGGACCTTTGTAAAAGTGAAGAAATTCCGAAATCCGAGCCTAACCCCCAAGTTGTAGTCGTAAAACAACCAAAGAAGACCAAGAAGAAGCAAGTCATCTATGTTGATGAAAGTGAATCGTCGGAAGATGAACCTATTGTAATCAGAAGAAGAAGAGGAAGAAAGACGAAGCAAGTTATGTACGATGATGACCTAGACCAACAAGTAAGAGGTGCCGAACGGAAATTCGTCAATCCTAAAAACCAAACTAATGTAACTGCTAACCTTGCTACTCCAAGTGATAAACAAGAACTTCCACCACCACCACTTCTCCAACGCTCGGAACCATATTCGTTTCAAGTTAGCAATATAATGTCAAAATATTATCCCAACTAAATATAAATAATGCGTATAGAAAAGTCAAAACAAAAAGACGCTTCACTTAAACTTCCTAAAAATACCCGAGTTGAAATCAAGACCAGTGATGACATGTTTAATCATCATTGTATCTTCTTAGTTTTGGGTAAAAGAGGGGCAGGAAAAGGTGTATTAACAGCAAATTATCTTAGACTACTCATGAAAGAGAATAAATTGGATAGGTTGATTATTGTAAGTCCAACCGCCGGCTCAAACGCTGGGCTTTTGGAACAGTTTGGGGTAGATGAAGAAGATATTTTAGATCCCGAAGACCCCTTAGTTCCTGATATTCTGATACAAAAAATTGAAGATGAAAGAGACCAATATGTAGAAGAGCTTCGGAAAATCAAAGACTATAACGAATTTGAGAAGTTATACTATTCAAACATGCCAATCCAAGATATTGACCCTTTAAAATTTCTTGAGTTTTGTGACGATTTTGGTAACCCTATTCGGCCTAAGTTGAAGTACGGTCACCGTCCATGTATACACGTACTTTGCGATGATTGTCAAAGTACCGCTTTATTCAAGAACAAACGGTTTTTGAACTTAGCTATCAGACATCGTCATATCGGTGAAATGCCTTATGATAAGAAGGATAAATCAGGAGAAATGTGCGGAGCAATTGGGTGTAGTCTATACATACTTATTCAGAACTTAAAGGCGCAAGGTGGCGGATCGGCTCCTAGACCAATCAGAAATAATTGTACTCAATTTGCCATCGTGGGTAAGGTCAAAGATGAAAAAGAACTGGAGGACATATACAGTTCTATGGCTGGTGAAGTCAGTAAAAACCAGTTTTACAAAGCCTATGACTATGCGACCCAAGAAAAGTACAACTCGTTTATTATTGATCTTAACCCGAAAGATCCAAAGAAGAAGTTCCGAAAAAATCTGGACGAGTACTTAATCATGGATGAAGAAAAACAAGAATGAAATTAAAATTTCTAACTTTTTTATATTGGGTAGATATAAAAATGCCAAGCAACGGAAAACTAATTAATACAGAGTCGCTTCAGGTCAATAAAGACATCGTCCTTGGAAAACTTGACTCCCGAGAAAATTATGGTGATTTGAGTGTAATAGCTCAAGACAGCCAAAACACATTATATTTTAAGGCTGAAAATGACATGCTCTTACGATTAAACTCGTCACTTCAACGTACATACCAACAAATTAATAACGTTATTTTAGACACAGCTGGCTCTAAAGACGATAAAGGAAAAGTTGTATTCTCAAGCCAAAGTATTATAAGCACACTGGGAGCTATCGGTGCTCCACTCAGATTAGCCAATTATGCGAGAATCGGATCTTTGGGTGAGCTTCGGATTGCTGGTGAATTTAGTACAAATTCGGCCAGTGCTGACTGTACTTTTGACTTCTACATCGGAGCTGTTAAGATAGCAACGACTGGGACATTTGACCTACCCAACTTGAACGGAGTGAGTGGTGCTTGGAATTCGGTAGTTCATTTTACTACTATCGCTGTTGGAGACGCTGGTACGGCTCGGGTTAAAGTAGATGGGTACTTCCAATTTAGTGACAAAGCTGGGATAAGTCATTCAATCAACTTTAATGATGAGAATATTACAACTTTTCAAACCACTACTACAGAGACAATAGATATTCAAGTAACACCAGAAAATTTATCGGGTATGGAAGTTACGAACGTGGCTTTCTTTTTCCTCGGTTAAATAAAATCTTGTATAGTATTGGAAATGAACGAAGAACAATTTACAAAAAGTCAGTGTAATTGCGATTGGTGTACTGACACACACTCTGCGGTTAAAAAGTGGGATACATACATTCCAACTAATAACCTCCAGCAACGAGGTTTAGACGTGGTGCGGAAGATAGAAGAACAAGTTGAAATACGAAGACAAATTGAGGAAAAGAATTGGAAAAAGTCTGGTGCGTACAGTCGGGAAGTGGCTTTCCACGATTTTTTGGGTGATTAAACAAAATTGAAATTATTTAAAGATTCAATCTTACTAAAATAAAATGCCTTGGACTAAAGAACAAAGAGTTGAATATATGAAAGAATACAAAAAACATTACAATCCAAATAACAGAGAAAACATGGCCGAATATATGAGACAATATCGTCAAACTCCTAAGGGTAGAATGGAACGTAGAGTTAGTAAATGGAAATCTATGAATATCAAATTACCAGAAGAATATGGAGAAAATTGGGATATCTTCCACGAACAAGAGTACCTACAAACAACACATTGTGAAAATTGTAATGTTGAACTTACAGAAGATAGACAAAATACATCCACAACTAGATGCCTAGATCACGACCATGACACTGGTGAATTTAGGAATATATTGTGTATTGCTTGTAATGTTAAAAGAGGATGATTGAAAAATATAACAAAAAAAATTGTCATATTTTTAAAATGTTGCTGTAAGATAAATGGATGAAGCAGAAGCAGTAGAGATAATTTTTGATGATAATGAAATGGTACCTTTGTATCCAGCCACGTATGTGTTAGAATTAGAGGAAGGAAAATTTTATGTCGGTAATTCGTCCAACCTATCAACCAGACTTAGCCAGCATTTTACGAGTTCGGGAGGATCACACTGGACTAGTAAGTACAAACCGATTCGTGTACTTCAGACAGTATTCCCAAGTTGTAAGCATAATGAATTGCTTTATACCTTGGCTTATATGGATAAATACCATACT
>VMHT01033835.1_pt1 | contig 10859 bp, 11 predicted proteins | sample 4693611 | NCBI WGS metagenome assembly VMHT01 (sample SAMN12280063, study PRJNA550983) | marine metagenome | isolation source: seawater sampled from same location over 5 years 0.02-0.2 micron viral filtrate | place: USA: collected off the coast of southern California halfway between the port... ... | reverse complement strand
GATGATAATGAGATAGAATGTAGTATATGTCTAGATGACATCTGTTGTAAAAAGTGCTACACTATATTAACTTGTGGGCATTCTTATCATTTATCTTGTATAATAAAGTGTAAAACTTGTCCTTTGTGTCGGTCGTAATTAACCGCTGAAAAAAAATATTTATAGATAATATAGATGACTAATTGTCTAAAATGTGGAAAACCATTAAAATTAATTGGAATAGAAAGAAAGAATGGAAAAGGAAATTATAAAGATTGGAAAGATAATGATAAAAAACCGAGAGAATATCATAAATCTTGCTGGAAAGAAGAACAAAAATATAAAGATTTTTATCGTCAATTTAAATTATGGGATATAAAAGATACTGATAAAATTGATTTTTTATTAAATTAAATATTTTATTAATTATATATGCCAACTAACAAAGAAGAATACTTTAAAAGACATAATATTACAAAAGATTCTTTAAGTAAAAGTGAAATAGCAAAAATATCAAAAATATCAATTAAAATACTTGATGAGGTATATGATAGGGGTATAGGTGCATATAAAAGTAATCCTGAAAGCGTGAGAACTAAAGGAGGTAAAAAAGACCCTAAAGCACCTTTAAGTAGAAAAATGAGTAAAGAACAATGGGCAATGGCAAGGGTATATTCATTTGTAAATAAAGTAGAAGGTAAAAGAAAATTAAATCACGATACTGATTTAGCAGATAAAATTAAAAAATGATTTCTTGTTCTTGGAATAAAACTAAAAATATATAAAATTAAATCATATGGTAGAGAGAAAAAGTAATTAAATTGTATTTTATTTTTTTTCATTATAATTAAATTATATATTTATTGATTTTATAATTATATAATTTTCTATATTTCTATATTTGGTTATAAAAGGGGGGAGTAGGGAGGCGGAGGGTGTTCTATTTCACTTCCTTATATATTATATTTTATATTTTATATATTTTATATTTTCAATTTTTTAAATTTCATTTATACCCTCTCTACCCTCCCTACTCTCCCTATTTAATAAATAAATAAATAAATAAATAATAATATATATACATAATAGGTAAGAAAACATAAAAAAAATGAAAAAAAATAGGTGGGGAGGGTACCTAACTAACCCACCCCTTTTAGGGAGGGAGTTGAATAAACATATTAAAATAATAATTTATAAGTCATGACTCCAGAACTTTTCACATAGGCAACCTTATCCTCATAACTTTTAATACGAGTTCCAAATTTGGTAAGTGATGGTTTAGAATTCATATTATTACCACACATTTCATAATATTTGGAAAACGCTCTGTATAAATCCATACCTTTCATCTTACTTTTAATCATAGAACATTCATTAATATCATCAGCTTCTTGTTTCCAATAATTAATAAATTCTAAAATAACATCAACATTATGTTCTTTCATAATATCCATGATCTTATTGTTCTGTCTATCTCTTGATGGATTAAATTTAGATAAATCACGATTCATTAATTCTTCATAAAACTTTCTCATAATAACATCATCATTAAGAGCAGAAGCAAGATTATTAAAATATTCAACATCACCCTTCATTTTACTACTCGTATTAAAAACCATAAACCGCCTATCACCTTCTTCTAATTTTATACAATTAAGATTATTAGTAGTAATAATATAATTTAAATAATCAGTAATTTGAATTGAATCAATCCCTTTCTTTTCCATTTCAATTGTTTTACCGGTAATAGATTCTTTAATAACTTCGTTCAATTCAAAAGTTTCTTTACCACTTGCTTCATTTAAAACACATAATAATTTTCCTTGTGTATTAGTGAATTTACCAAATACCTTATCTGTTCTACATGTAACAATCATTTTTTTAATACCTATAATTTTTTTAAGGAATTCTTCAGCAATCATACTTTTACCAGTGCCGAATTGTTTATCATAAAGAACAACAGCAACTTCTGTTTTTTTATGTGGAAATTGAACGATATGAGCTAACCAATTTAAAAACCAGTCATAATCTATTTCATCTTCTTTTAATAAAGTTTTAAGATGAAAATGTAATAAAGAAGTGTCAGTATCTTTATCAAGTGGAATACTTTTAATAGGAAAATCATTCCATAAGTTAAATGTATTTTCAGGACACATATCCATAGTAGGATAATAATCTACATTATTATAAAATCTAATATCCTCATCACTTAACCACTTTAATATAAAAGGTTTTTTAATAACTTCACCAACTTTCTTATCATACACCCAATAATGTAAATGTTGGAAAGCAACACCAAAATCATTTTTTTTATATAAAACATAATCATTCTTTTTAGTTTCTACAAACATGGTAGGAGATAAAATTTTAGCAAAATATTTTTCAAAATAATTTTTTTTATAATCATAAGATTGTGATAAATTAAATGTTTTAATATTAAAATCATCAGTATCAAGTAATAGCAAATCTTTTGTATCAATAGCATTCTTGAATGGTTTAATAATAAATTTAATATTTTCAAAATTAATAAATGTTTTATCGTTATGACTTAAAGAGAATTCACTTTGATTAATAGTATTAACTAACTCATCAGCACCATCTTGTTTTAGTATTTGAAAACCATCATAATTATATGATGTAATAGTAAAATTATTATTTTTAACAATTTCAAAACATTTCATAATAATTAATGTTTCATATTCTTGTAGTATAATAGATAAAATCTTTGAAGGTTTAATATTAAATTTTTGTATATCAAATGATTTACCATATTTTTTTTTAGCTTTTTCTAATCTTCTGTTTGATTCATATTCAACAATATCCTTGAACCTTTTATCGCTTTTTATAATTAAATTTGTATTAATTTGAATTTCATCAATAAAATCAGTAATAAACTTTGGTAGATCACAATCAATATTAAATTCTTTTTTCCATAAATCTATAGAACCACCATATAATATTCTTGTTATAAGATTTTTAACAATATCTTTTTTATCATAATTGGTTTTATTATTTTTATTATATTCGTCAATTAAATTTTCATCAATATTAAATAAACCAATAACTTCATCTCTGTTTTCACAATAGTATTTTAAATTATCAATATCATAAAAATCATTAGTTTTACATATATCTAATAGTATATTACCATGACAATTAACAATATCAACATCATATTCAGTATCTTTAAACAAAGCACTTCTAATAGCATTCCACATAATAGTAGAACTTCTAACTTTATGGTTTTTAACAAAATATCTACCATAATTGTAATATTTAATATAATTAACATCAATACCATCTTCTTTATATAAATCACAATAATTTCTAACTTCATCACGCTGTGTAGTCCATATATCAGGATGAGTCCATATATTTTTAATTAAAGATTGATTTGGAAATTCTTTTAGTATAAAAGTGTTTGGCGACATTTTATATATACTAAATATTATATTTTTTTTTAAATCAATTTTTAATTAAATAATATAATTATTTTTTCCTAAATAAATAAAAAAAAAATTGATTTAAAAAATAATAAAATAATAAAATAATAAAATAATGATTTATAATTTTGAAACCATGACATTTTCATTTGCTATTAAATATTTTATAAATTATCCAGAAACTTATAAAATATGGGCAACATCAATAAAGTTTTTTAAATATATTACAGATAGTAATTTTAATGAACAAGATTTAAAACGCATATACTATACTAAAATAATTAAATAGTTTCAATAGTCTATTTCTTTTCAATATCGTATGAATTTAAGATGGTTTTAAGATCAGTCCCCCGATTCTCACTAATCTCTTTTAATTTATCAATATTATTTCTAAAGTAATTAACAATAATTTTGAAATACTTGCCTTCACCAATTTGTTTATATGTAGCTTTCTGTAAGTGATAGGCAATAGCAGATTTAGTAGGAATAAAATTTCCACAATCTAATCCAGACTTTTGACAACCTAATACTCTTCTTAAAGCAACAATAAATTTTTTATCTGTAATATTATTTACTTTTTGTCCGTATCCATGATTAGTTCCATCAGGAGCATTAATAGTAGCAGTTTTATAAACATTACGGATAAATGTGGCTTTACCTTTAGAGTTTTGTAGCCACATATAATTTGTTTTAGAGTCAGTAGCATCTTTCTTTCTTGATACAATTGTAAAATCTAAATCTTGATTTCTTACTTGTAAATTAATTAATAAATAATTAATTATAAAATCAGTCCATTCATTTTTATCATATAAATAATTCATATATTCAACAATATCACTATAACTAGGGAGGTTCTCTTTTAGTTCAACATTTTTTTCTTTAACCGATTCAATTAATTTATTTTTATCTTGTTTGCGTCTTTTTTCTAATTGTGCTACACTTAACCCTTCCATTTTTCTAATTAAGAAAGCAATATTTAAAAGTGCTTGAGAGTTATTTTTATTTTCAATATTATCTAATATTTCAATTATTTTTTTTTCACTAGTTTCGCCAATAGGTTTCTCTGTGAGTTTAAATAATTTGTTATATTGAATTCTGTATTGTTTTTTTGTAGAATCGCTTTTGTCTTTAATGGAGTCCATGAATTTCTGATATTCAGCCATCTTTTATTATATATATATATAATATTATTTTTTAAATCAATTTTTTTAAAAATAATTAATTATTTATTTTTTCCTAAATATTATAAAATTTTTCTCTCTTAAACAAAATATTTAATTAATATAATGGAGAGAGTAACTCCTTTATCAAGATATGATTATTATAAATATTATAATGCTAAAAAAGAACATTATAAAATGAAATATTTAGAAAAGAAAAGGAGGGACTCAATAGAAGAAAAACATAAACAATATTATAAAGATTATTGGACTTTATCATTATGGAAAGAAGAAAATATGAGAGAATATAAAAAAAATAAAATAATTATTAATAATAATAATGAAACTTGAGAAAGTTATTAAAAGTAATGCTAAAGGCAAAAAATGGACTGCTATATTTTGTTTGTGTAAAGGAGAATCTTGCTGTAAAGATAGTGATAAAAAAAAAGTTCATTTTGGAAGTGAAGGTATGGACGATTATACAATAACAAAAGATAAAGAACAAAGAGATAGATATAGAAAAAGACATAAAAAAGATTTAGATACAAAAGACCCTACACGTGCTGGTTATTTATCATACTATTTACTTTGGGGCGAAAGCACATCTCTACAACAAAATATAAAAGATTATAAAAAAAAATATAATCTATAATTATTATAAATGAAGGCAAAATTAGTCAAGTTTAATGATGACGGTACAGAGTGTAAAAGGAATATAGAATATTTAAGACGACACCCTGAATGTGGTATTCCTTTTATACAAGATAAACCTTTTGAACCTGATGACCCTAAACACAAATTTAAACCAATTCATAGAAATTTTAGTATAAATTCTATTAATAAAGTAATACCTAGTGAGCCTTCAATTCCAGCACCGCCTCAAATAGGACAACCTCCTAAAATGGGACAAGCAGTAGGACAATCTCCTTATGGACGTGAATATTTACCACAAGATTATACAAATAAATATGATGTAAATGGGAGAAGAATTTTATCAGATACACCTCATGGACATAATGTAGATGAATATGTAGCAACAAAAATAAGTAATGCTTTTTCAAAAAATGGTTATGGTTCAGTTCCAAGAATAGGTAATGACTCTTATAGTCATGAACCAATTGAAAGACCTTCGCGACCAGTTGGAGATGTAGAACTACAAGATTTTGGTGCAGGAATTGGAAATATAAATAAAACACCACCACCTACTTTAAGAAATGATAGAATAAGAATTGGTCCAGACTTTAGAGATACAGAATTCGATTTACCACAAGAATTAAATATAACTGATTTACCACCTGATGTAAAAGAAAATATATTAGAAATATTAGCAGGAGAAGGAATAACAGAAACAACAAGATTAGAAAAAGTTAAAAGAACTTTAGAAAATACAATAGATGAATTAAATGAACAAATACAAAGTTCAAGAAGACAAGGAGAATCTTTAAAATTAAAATCAAAAAGAAATTTAAAATTAACAACTTTAAAAGGTGTTCAAAATAAATTAAATAAAATTATTAATAAAAAAAAATTACAAAGAAAATTATTAGAGGGACAACCAGATAAATTAAAACCAAGAGGTATGACAGATGAAGAATCATTAGATGCACATATAGAACAAATAACAAGAAACTCAACACAAGAAGAAGCGAAAATGATAGAAAGTCAAATAAAAGAACAAGCAAGAAGAACAAGATTACCAAAAAAAAGAGTTCCATTTCCTGAAATAGAAGGGACAGAATTAGTAGCAATAGAACCTGAAAAAGAAGAAGAGTTAATATTGCGTGAAGCAGAAAGATTTACAAGAAAAGGAAGACCGCAAATATCACAAAGAGAAGCAGAAGGGATAGCAGATAAATTTTTAGAAAAAGGAATTAGCAGAAGTAGAACATTACAAATATTAGAAGAATATGGTTTGTATGATACACAGGGAGAATTTGAATTGTCACAAATAGCAGACCCACGAGAAAGAGCGATGATTAGAAGAATGAGGGCACAAAGAATAATAGAAGCAGAGAGAAGAGATACAAATTTATTACCTGAAAGATTAGAAGATATAGAACTTCGTGAAGATACACCATTAACTCGTGGTAGAACAGATATAGCAAGAGGTAGAGGTAGAGTAGAAAAAGCATATGATAAAATTGCTGGTAAATTACCAGAAGAATTAAGAACTCTTGGAGGAAGTATTAAAAGAAATACACAATCATTTAATGAAAATGTAAGAACAAGAAGTTTAGAAGCAATACAAAGTATAAAAGCAACATCTACTAGAATCTTCGGTCAAAAATATACATCTATTAGACAAACAGCAGGAGAAGTTAGAGGACTACAAGAAATAGGAACAGAATTAGGAACAGTAATAGATGCTCCTGAAGGTAATATTAATATTAGACAACCAGTAACAGAAGATATTACAGGTTTTCGTCCAAATGAACTTCAAGCATTAGATTTTGCTCCATTATCAGCAGCTTATGGAGAGTCATTTAATACATCAAGACCAAATTTAACTTATGCTCAAAGAATGAGAGCTGGTGCATATACAAGAGAAGCAGGGATTGGTTCAGTTGGTGCGGCAGGAGGAGTTTTAATAGGTTATGGTATTGCAGAATTAATGCAACGAGCAGGAGTTCATAATAAATATGCGATAGCAGCAGGATCAGGTGCAGGAGCTGGAATGGGTGCTAGAATATTAACAATGTCAAGCACATCCGCTACTGTTGCAACAGAAGCTGCGGTAGAATCAGCAACATATGCCGCAATTCGTTCTGGAACATCTATTTTGAGAGGCGGTGTTGAAGGAGGTCTTATAGGACTTGCTTTAATGCCTTTAGATATGGTATTAAATAAAGCTTTTTATAAAAGTATGAGGTCACATATAGGGGCAAATTTAGCAAGTGGAACAATTGTTGGAGGTTTGGGAGTTGGTGCAACGACAATTGGTTTAGCATCACTCGGAGCAGCACCAGAAACATTGGGTGCAAGTCTTGTTATAGGAGCAGTTGCGATGGGAGTAACAAGTATAATAGGAGCAGTAACTGGTGCAGACCAAGACCGTAAAGAAAGAGAAGCAAAAAGAGAAACAAAAAGATTGCAAGATAAAATAAATAGCACAGCAAGAGTTAGACAAGAACTTTTAGCAACATTACCTAATTATAATTATGATTTTGCGAAAGCATTACACGCATTTCCTGATGAAGATATAAAAAAATTAGGTGATGGAGCTTCCTTTGATATATTTAATAGAAATGCTAGATATATGTTTAATCCAAGACCACATAACGAACCTCCTGAAACTCCTACAAGCGGAGAACCATCAGGAGAACAAAAAAGATTAGATGATTTATTTAGCAAATATATAACACACCAGTTAATAAATCGTGTTTGTTCTAATGGAAATGATTGTAAAGAAATGAGAACACGAGATCAAGGAGAATTAACAAATAGAGAAATAGACTTTTTAAATGATAAAACCAGTTCTACATGGCAAGCACAGGCAGATATGCAAGTAGAGATGAGCGTTCAGGAATTAAATTATACAAGACAGAGAATAAGTGACGCTCAAGCTGAAATGTTAAATGCTTGGAATAATGAAGGAAAAGTAGCAAATGAATTAAATTCTTATGTAGTCCAAACAGCAGAATTAGATGAAAATTTTAGAGAAAGATATAATCTTGCTTTAAAATTAGACGCTCAACAACAAATAGTAGATGCTTATAATAGAGACCAAACTAAAATGGAACAAATGCCAAGAAATGTTCGTAATATGGCGAATTTAGATCCTGATTTTGATTCTATGATACATTCTTATTATAATGCTATTGAAACAACATCAGAACAACTTGGTTTATCTATACCTCAATTGATAGAATTACAAGGACTAGAAGGTGAAGCACAACGAGATAAATATGAAGAATTCCAATTTGATATTATTAAACAAGATGAATCTGTTGTTGATGAAGCACAAGAAATAGCAAGAGAAGAAGACCTAGTAAGAGCTGCTGAATTTTATGATATTGATGAAGCATATATGTTAAGCGATCCTACTAATATTACAAATTGGAAACCAAGCGATGCACAGATTTTACAAGCATATAACGCTGGTATGACTCTAAAAGAATATACTGATTATATGCATGAATTAGCAAAAGGAGAAGCTGGTAATTTTTCTAACTTACCAAAATATACACAAGAACAAATTAATCAATTTACTAATGATGATGTAGCACAATTTAAAGCAGAATTAAAAATGTCAGGTCACGATGGATTATATACTTGGGACTCTCAAAATAGAAAATGGATATTACATGACGAAGTTGGTAATAGTGCAATAGCATCACAATCATCTTTAAACAGATATACACCAAGATATTTATTACAAGCAAGAAATGAGTATGCTGATATGATTCATGGACTTAATGAGACGAATCAAAATGAAGTAGATAATTTTAACGCTAATCTATTGAAAGAATTATCTTCGTATGGAAAACATTATGACTCAATAGTTGCTGATATAAATAATGAAAGACTTTATGAAGGTAGAAGTGATTTATTATATTATGATATTGGTAAAATCTATAATGAAAATAAAATAGAATTTCAACCAATTAGTGATAAATTAAGTGATGCTCCTGCAGTATCTCAAGATATAGCAACTGGAAGACAATTAGAACAGGCATCACCAAACACAGAAACAGGTGTATCTCTAACAATTACTGGAACTGGTGAAGATATTGCAATGAGTCAAACTATCAGTAGTCCTGCGGAGAATTCATCCCCCGTCGTCGCGACAACAGTTTAGGTCTAACTTTACATTCAAATAAATACGGCTGTTCTTTGCAGAGATTACTAATGAATAGTTCATCTTGTTTAAATTCTTGTTTTTCTTCTAATTGGAGAGGGCGCTCCAAACTCGCCATAGTTTGATCAGGTATAATAATATCTGGTTCGCTTGATAATGGGAGCATATCAATAGAAGGTAAAAAATTGGTTAAATTATGAGATCCAAACCAAGTAGAAGCAGAATCGGTTTGAGGCACTATTCTTTTTGATTGAGCGTGAGGATACATACTATTAGCAAATGAAACAATATCAAAAGTATTAGTTCTATATATTCTTGTTTTAGAAGTTTGAGATTGAGGTATAACAGATAAAGAAAATGGTGTCTCACCCGGATTAAATACTACTGCCTTTTCATCATTCATTCTTCCAACATAATCTGCTAATGTGCCTCCTAATGAATGCCCCGCTAAATCTACAAAATCATATTTACTTTTAACAAAATTATAATGATTTACTGCTTCTACAAATCTAGGGTGTGGTGTATCTGATCTATGCTGACCGGCTAAAATACTTGCGTCGGTGTTAAGGTCATCAAGATTAGTAGGTCTTGTTCCTCTATATGCTAATATAGCAGTTCCGTCTGGACGAATAAATGTAGAAGAATTATTATTAGAATATTCTGGATCAAAAGTATATCCGTCAAGATAAGTATCTAATGCTCTTTGTATTTGTTCTGCGTCGTTATTATTATCAAAATAATCATAACTTAATTGAGATGCTATACTATATTCATAATCCTCTTGTGGGAAACTATCATAAGTTTCTTCGTTGCTCATTTATTATATAAAAATATAATTATTTTTTAAATTAAGTAACATTATTTACTTGAATATTTTCACTGCTTAATTCTATAACATCTCTATCGCAGGCTAGACAGGGTGTTTTAATATTTTTACATCTTGATTTAATACAATAACTAAACATAATACCTAATGCAGCTGATATTGAACCAATTAAAGTTAATAAAAACCCATTGTGTTTTTCCAACCAGTCTGGTTGAGGACAACCTTGATTTACACATTCTACTGGACAAGTTATGGATGTCATTTAATATATAAAAATAAAATATTTATTTATAATATATGTTAAATTGGATAATTAATTTTTTAAGAAGATTAATTTTAGGAAGAACAGATTTAAACAATAACGGCATACCTGATAATAAAGATATATTAAAATTGATACAAGATAAGCTCGAAAAAAAGAAACAAATAAAAAATAAAAAATTTCTGAAAAAAATTCTCAAATAAAAAATTATAATATTTTAGTTCTAAAATTAGACCTAAAATGCTATAAAAAGTTTAAAGCGAAACTCGGACGCTTTTTAAAAAAGTTGATAGGGGGGGGTGTATGAGAAATAAAAATAATTAGTTATTTTATAATTAATTATTTTTAAAAAAAATTGAGACGGAGATGGTAATAAAATTTAAAAAAGAAT
>VMHT01004115.1_pt1 | contig 10860 bp, 19 predicted proteins | sample 4693611 | NCBI WGS metagenome assembly VMHT01 (sample SAMN12280063, study PRJNA550983) | marine metagenome | isolation source: seawater sampled from same location over 5 years 0.02-0.2 micron viral filtrate | place: USA: collected off the coast of southern California halfway between the port... ... | reverse complement strand
GTGGCTCTGAACCTTTAAGATGTGCTCAAAGAATTCATAGCATTCTTCAGCGGTCAACTCCTCCGCTTTCAGCGGCGATGTAAGCGCAAAAAAGAAAAAAACCAAGAATAGTGCAAATAAAAACCATTTACTATAGAGTTTAGACGATCTTTTTCCAATAATCAATGTGGGTATACCTTTTCTCCCCCACAGTTTGAGGGTATGTTTTATCGTAAACTATTACTACTTCGCATACTTGGGCCTTTCTGGAGGTTTCGTTTATCTCCAAAATGATTCCCAAGCGACCCGGGTCATTTTTGTACTGTACTAAATCCCCCAGGGTGAATTCCATACATTATTTAGTGTCCTTATGGGTACTAACGATGAAATATATTCCCAGACCCATTAAAATAAACCATAGTGTAACCATAATATAAGTGGTACTCCCGATAGGACTCGAACCTATGACCCTCGGCTTAGAAGGCCGATGCTCTATCCAACTGAGCTACGGGAGCATGTTGGTGGGGCAACCGGGACTTGAACCCGGGACCGGCGCTTTATAAGAACGCTACTCTGACCGACTGAGTTATTGCCCCATTCCTTCAGTCTGTCATTGCGAGTATACACTTAGGTTCGTAAGCGCCGTCTAACTCTTTCCGTTTCCTTGTAATACTTTGATAAGCCAGTTCTTAAACTGCTTTGGTGCCCATCGTTTTAGGTTGTGTTCCATCTTAAACCACTTCACAAAGTCGTCGCTCATGTCAATAGTGAGGACATTCTCATCTTCGTTTTTCAGCTCGACTTTTAGCATTGTAATATGTGGCTTGTAATCTTTCATTATGTATATAATATCACACTTGTCGGGCCTTGTCAAGCCCTTCTTTGATTTGGTCACGAAGAAATCTTTCCGACTTGGTTAAATTTCTATCAAACTCAATCTCTGCCAATAAGGCCAGGAGAGTTCGTAATTGTTTTACTTCTAAATTTAAGTAAATTCTCATTTTTTTGGCTCCGGGAGCTGGATTCGAACCAACAACCACCCGATTAACAGTCGGACGTTCTACCAGTTGAACTACCCCGGATCATCTTATATAGTTGTTGGTAGCGCGAGCGGGATTCGAACCCGCAAGGTCTAAGACCGACAGATTTTAAGTCTGTTGTGTATACCAATTCCACCACCGCGCCATTTGGTGAACCCCCTGGGACTCGAACCCAGAACCTAGAGGTTAAAAGCCTCTTGCTCTACCGGTTGAGCTAAGGGTCCTTGCAATTTATGGTGCTGGGGGCGAACCCCCAGCAATCATTTTAAGATAATAGCTGTGCTACTTCATTCCAAACTTCCATGTCTTCGGAAAAATCACGGCCAGTGCCGCCGACCTTCTCGTGATTGGCCCACCTAGTGGCAAGTTTTCTAACAACAGCATATGCTTCACGTGTATATCGCTCTTGAGCTGCAACTAGGGAATCTCTCCACGTAAGATTATCGGCTGCGCGATCATACATAAGTTCCTGCCGCAACAGACCTTCCATAATCATCATGCGGAAAACCCTCGGCATAGCGAACGGAACAGGCGTACCCGAAAGAGTCTCGGCCAAAGGTCGCCGGCTGCTCACTGGCTTCTCATGGAATCCCAATTTCTTGTACGAACTCTTCTTTGTCGCTGCATCATAAAGAAACTCAGTTCTCTCTGAAACATAATCCCATAGCTTAGCAACTTCTCGGATTAGTGGCTTTGGACCTGTGCTCAATCGCGCTAGGGATTCCAGCCTCTTTCCGTGCCACTCTACCTTGGCTGTAGTTCCCTTACGATAGAAACTTGCCGCGGACGACACCTTCGCTAGGCGTCCTGCGGGAAAGAACTTGGCGGCAAAAGGCGCTGTAATCATAATCTCCATATCAATGAGGTCCTCTACACGATAAGTGCCTGGATCGCCATCATAGAACGACACGTTTTTACAGATTGTAGGTCCCAAAGCCGTCTTTAGGTTATCAAAACTGCCCCCTAGATCTTCATGATTTCTGGCCTCGTGGCCCTTCATATCATTGTTCGCATAGGCCATGGCCTTAATCTCTTCATCACTGAGATCACCAGTGTGAAGCCTGACTCGGACACGACCAACACCCGGTTCCACTAGGCTTTTCATTTCATCAATGGCATCCTGAGTATGACCGCCATCAAAATTACCATCCTGGTTCGCGGGGTCGCAATAGGCGGTGAGACGATTATTGGTTCTATCGACTACCACATCTGAGACTGTGCCGATGATTCCTCGATTGAGGTTTTCAAAGCTAGCTGGAATTTTCTCCAATGTTTGTTTAATATTCTTATAAGTTTTACCCGACTTGTCTGTAGACCGGGGGTTGCGACCTTTCGGAAGCCTCATAAAATTGTCATCGATGGTTGCAAAAAATTCAAAGCAACCTCTTTCTTCATCGTGCCTAAGCATCTCAATCTCGTTATACACGATTGGGGTCATCATCTTCATAATACCTGTTCTCCTTCTTTAGGTAATGTGTTTCTATTTCTTTTTCTTCTCTAACTCTAAGATAGCCCACATTGACAGTCCTGCCACTGTGACAAAAACTACTAATGTCTCCACTAGTTCAAGCATGCTACCTGTTCCGCTTTGCAAACTGTGCTAACCACAGAGGGCACCACACTAGCAGCCAAACGAGTACTACACAGCCTAGGCCGGTGTCCCAAGTAACATAACTATCCAGTCTTAAATCATTAATAATACCGGTGGCGACCATGCCAGACGTAGCAAAATACAACATGCAGCAGCCAATCACACACAAATAAGCTATAACACTAAGACAGCTTTTTAATACTCTTTTTACCATTTCATACATAATTAAGTTGTTCCTTCCTGAGCACTTGTGCTCGCTTTTTCTATCTTTTTCCACCGTTGCACTGCGCCGGGTTCGTCGGGTCTACAATGACCCTGATGTTTCGTCAACCAACGGCCAACGGCTCCTATAGTATGACCGATTCGGGCGTCGTCGCGTATATCATCTAGCAAAATGTCACGTAAATCTTCCACTACCTCCACTCCTGGGAGGGGAACCGCCATATCTAGTTTGACAGCATCGTTATGACATCCAAACAATTTATAGGTAGCGCCGAATGGGCGAGCATACCTATCTGCATTCTGCCACTCCCACTTATAGCCAAGTTGCCATAAGGCGTTCCAAATCTCTTCCCAATCACTAATGGCCTCGATAGTCCATCTAAAGTTTCGTAATCCAATACGGTTGGGGTGATCGGGCCAACTATCCATTGCATCTTTATTGCTCATCGGGTGCGTATACCTCCATTGTGACTACAGTATACCCTCCCAGCGCCACATTGTCAAGGTTTATTTTCCTTTGAGCCATTTCGTGTTCGACTTTAATTTCCCGAATACGTCGAGAGGTGTACTTCTCTATAAGTGGGTCCATAGGTTCGTGCTCAAGTTCCTGTCCCTTAATTTGACGCATTCTGCGCCGTGTATACTTTTGAATATCAAATTCGCTCAAGGTAATCTCCATGAAATGTTATCGTTGTTCCAAACTTTGTAAAAAAAACTTCATACTTACGGTCGCTGGGGTACGTTTTGACCACAACTCCGAGTCCATAGTTGCCATCCCCGCTGTTTAACTTATCTCTTACCAACTCTCCGCGCTTAAGCCTTGTATCATTCATCGCTTTACCACCAGAATGTCAGGCGCTCTGCGCGGCTTTGTAGTGCGTTTTGAGGTTCTTCGCTTAGATTTACCGGCGGAACCCCGTGCACAGCGCCCACAAGCAATGTGGCCCGCTTGTGGGGCCTTTCCTGTACGCAAAAAGGCTGGACTATAACTACAGTATTCACATACTAATCTAGATTGCTCCCGCGCGGTCGCAATAATATCTGCGATGGGCGGTGAAAGATTGCGTGCTTCAACATGTAACGTCCCGTCTTCGTTCCGAGAAACTTCTGTAATTGCTGGCGCAAACTCATTGTCTTGTGAGAGTTTGTCGATTTTCTGTGACATTTCATAAATTATTTTGTACCACCCATCTTCACACTGGAATCCCCACGCCATCTTGGAACTGGCCAGTGGTGCGGTTCGCTCTCTGTAAAGATGAGGGAATTTTTCGTATAAGTGGTTGGTCTTTTGACTATCCATGGTGCATAGCCTCCTACTATCTTAGTGTAGCAGAGGGACCAGCCGGTGTCAAGGGTTTAACGTGCTTTTCTTGAAAAATAACCGTTTTTGATGGCGGACTCTTCTGTAGCAAAGCAAAGCTCTGCTTTGGTGCGGTGGTAATACGGGCTATCGGGAAGATGATAGCGGTAGGAGTTTGCGTTACCCTTAATAGGGAACTCCTCGGGGCATTCGCCGTCGCTCTGGGCGAAACGCATATGGACGCAACCACTTAGGGTCACGGCTGCAATTATAATAACTGTTCTAATCATCTATTCTTCACTCACTCTGCTTACTAATTCAAAATCTAAATGAGAAAAGGTATAATCCTTTTCTCCTATCTTGGCTGTTACAGCGACATACGACTCTTGACTCTGGTCATGCACTAACTCACGAACCTCGGTCACGATTCCCACACCGCGAGCTATCCAGTCATACGAGCGAACCCTTACGAGATCGCCCACGCTAATGGTGCACTTTGCATTTTGAATATTTGATTCATCATCTAGGGGATATGCCATGTCTCAACCTTGGTTACACTATAGCACAAGCTGGGGGTCGTGTCAACCCTTTTGTTTCATGTAATAATCGTATGCCTGCTTATAAATCCTAGGTTTTACACGAGGGATGTCTCGTATAAGCTGGGCGACGATTTCTGCACTGGAGTCCTTAATGTCGGGAAGGCTCCCATAACGCTCTGGGTCTTCTTTTCTCAAAACCTTAATAACCTGACCTACTGCAAAGGACTGGGCCGCTACTTGGGCTTGCTCTTGATTCTGCTTGTCTACGGCTGCAATGTCCTCGTCGCTACCCGCCCCAGTTTGTGCAAATCCACGCTTAGCCAATGCAATGACCTTCTCCTCTACGCGGTCCAGGAAGTGCTGCTCGTTATTGACAATCCCGATGCCTTCTTTCTCAAATTCCTGGGCCACCTTGACAAACATAGGGGATGGCTGATCGTCACCCTTGTACAAGCGAGGCATCATCCACCCGGCTAGTTTGCTAACGATCTCATCTAGTTGAGGATCGTCGTGAGTCATCCTCTCGATACCGTACTCGTTGATGTCGTAAAAGAATTCATCAAACAGTCGTTTTGCTTCCGCACGGAACATGCCGGGTTCCGACATATCATCTATCTGCCTCTGTATAACTGCGTCCATATCAATCTCTTGGGTAGACTGGTCTATACGATTTTGCCGTCTTGCGAGGGCTGCCTTCTGGCCGGGACGAGATACGACTTTAGTCTCGCCCGTATCCTGTTCCGCGAGAATGTTTTGCAGCTCTTCAAGAATGACCAGCTTAAGTTTAGACTTCGTTATTTTCATTTGACTTTTCCTCTTCTGTAAATAGTCCAAATTTCTCTTGCTCGCCATCATCGTACGTAATTATGGTGCGATTAGCGGGATGGGGCTTGATGTGAACCTGAATGAAATCATTCATTGAATCAAAAACTGCGATGGATCCGCGAGGTCGGGGATAGAGCCAGTGGGCTATACATTGACCGGTGGCCAAGAGCACTCCCTCAATGACCACACCCTCACCCGAAACTCCAGTTTCATCAGCTTGTCGCGCTACCGTAAAGGTTTGAATCCCCCGCGGGCATAGGCGCGAAGGCTTCTTCGGCATCAGTTCTTCGGCGATGGGAGCATCTTCCGCCGATAACTCTTCTTCTGTTGTGTTTTCCTCACTCATTTTCTAAAACCCATTCGTATATTGCTAAAACATCTGGTGCTAAATCATAATCTTTGGCTTTGCTGAGACTCATCCATGCCCAATCATCGTGTTCCCAGTCGATTTTAACTGTTCCGTCGTAATGTCGCGTGTAATAAAAAGTCAGGCGCTCGTGAATATCTAGAGGAATCTCAGTCAGGTTCGATACCTTAAGTTGCGTTTCTTCTAGTGTTTCCCGGGTCGCGGCCTCTTCAGCGGTTTCCCCTTCTTCCAGCTTTCCTCCTGGGAGTGCCCACTGTGTGGGTGCCCAGTCAATCCACTCGGGTCGCTGGAGAATGAGTAGGCGATCTTCATCATCTAATATTACCACTGCCGCAGCTTGTCGGTCGGTCTTCACGTTCTTGCCAATCTTTATAGTAATCACTGATCCAGACTTAGGGCTAAATCGTAGGCTTCAGTAAAAGTGGTAAATAATTTCTCAATGGCTCCGGAACGGCGTAACATTTTGAACGCCAAGTTCTCAGGAGAAAATATTCCCGCTCGGTCTAAGCCCGTCTTTCGCATCGTCTTGATCTTCTCTTTAAGTCGAGCAGCATCCTCAAGGGCACGCTCATAATCTCCATCATAAAGGATAGCGGCCACTTTGTCAACCTCTCTTTCAAGATGGGCAGCTTTCTTTTTGGCACTGGCCTTGTCAATATGTGGTTTGACCTTATTGGGTTTCACAATCCACCGGTCATCCTGCAAGGAATACACTCCCGTAGACACATGGGGTTCGTGCTCATCTTGAACATACAGCTCTACTTCGTGACCCTTTACGTTAATATCATGGAGCTTGTTCCAATTAGAACGCACAGCATTAAAGAAGCGCCGGACCAGATCTTCGTTTTCATTAACTTCTTTAAAGTCTATTAAAATATGCAAATCGATGTCGGAAAACTTAGACCAGTTATAGTTGGCCAGCGAACCGGTAATAATAATATCCTTTATTTCAGCGTCAAGATCTAAGTTCTCAACAAACTCATCCACTATCTCCATCAGTGCGCCCTTTACTCCGGGGCGAACTCTTTCTTCGCCGTCCCAGACTTTTTGCTGAAGGGTATCTTGCATCGCAAACGTAGCCAATTCATCGTCGCCACTTCCGATCATAATGCGGAGTTCTTCCCGCAGGTGATCAAAGCGACTGAGGTCTGTACTTTTGACTATCGGGACGTCTAACTCTCGGGCTAGATCTTGGAGTTCGTCGCGAGGGGAGGGCTCAGGTAGGGCCACTCCCGGGTGGAGTTCCAGGAATTTATTTTCATCAATAAGCTCTTGAATAGTATTCTTCTTAGTTTTAAAATAAACTTGAGCGAGGTGCTCATTAGCTCCGGGGTCTTCGGCGCGTTCTGGCGGCATTACCGTATCGAATTCGTCAATGTCCGACACCAACATTTTAGATTCCACATCCGAGCGGGATGTGTCATAGTATTTCCATACAGCTGATGCATCGTCTGAGACATCCAGAGTGTCTGGCTTAAGGCCTTGGGAATTAGCCACTTCTAAGGCCACATCATATAATAGGGGACCGTATCCATCCTTGGCTTTCGCACTGGTAACGATATAAACCCCATTGTACGGATCATTTCTTCCTTCGGCAACCCGTAGAACACCATAGATATCAATGCCCGCTTCTATGCGATCCAAATCTCCGGGCTTTAATCTGTTCTTGGGATTATCACGGTGGGCATAATAAACTAAAAACCCCGATGAGTCTGGCTCCTTCACAACGACCACGATTATATTCTCTGGAAGGTCTGCAGCTGTCTTCATGGCTTCAATTAGGGCTCCCTCTTCCAAGCCGCCGGGGGCCCCCGGGGGGGCTGATTTCCAACTCGGCTGCTGAGTTACCTTCCGGAAGGGACCTGAGTTGTTCGGCCCAGTCTGAGTGAGGCGATTGAATCCTTTTCGAAGTCGGGCCCTGCGTGCGCCACTTTGTTGATAGCCGGGCTTAATTTTAGGCTTTCTCGTCTTTCGCTTTCGGCGCTCTTGAACATTCTGGACACGCTTGGTATAGGAGCCAGGACCGTGAAATGCCTTCTTACGAACTTTAGGCTTGCGTTCCTTATAACGCAAAACAGAGATGCCCTTGAGGCGTGCGATCTGTTTAACCAAACGCTTCATCATCATTTCCTTAGATGTGTCGCGTGGTCGGCGGATATGTAATTTGAGAGTAGACATATAACTATTGCCCATATCTCTCTGTACACCACCTTTTTCTTTTTCTACCAACGTAACAGTCAGTACTTCAGGAAGTGCACGAATATCATTTTTGGTTTCATCACGGGATCCACCACGATTTTTATCCATACTGATTAGGACAGTCAGGTAAAATGTGTCTTGGTAGTAGGCAGGATCGCGGGCTTCTTGGAGGAAGTCGTTAAAGTTTTGAAGTTCTCGTTTCATCTATATAAATAGTTCGCCATACTCGATTAAGGCCCTGGTTTCCTCATAACTCAATACTTGATACCATTCAGACCCTTCCAGAGGGTCTAGACGTTGGGCTAGGGGCCAATCATTTCCCCCTGGAACATTGCGATCCCCCACAAAAACCATCTCTATATCATCCCCATGAAGTTTCTGCAGTTGGTCCACTACTTGAGCTTTATTTTTTCCAATGGGATAAATATCTACCGATATCTGGCCGCCGATGGCCACCTCATACTGAGGATATAGATTTTGGATATAATTCACGATGTCTTCACGTTCCAAATTCTTTTGATCCCATTTATAGTAAGCTTCTCTGAGGTTGGCCGAGGCATTTCTCCCCACGGTACTGAAATTCACCATACCTGGGCGCACCTCAATATGGTGTCCGGTTTTCCTATTCCATTGTGAACCTTCGTTTAGGTATAGTTCCAGGTCTTCTATAAAACCCTCGGGTAGAATGATTGTGTTTTCGTATACTAAACGATCATTTTTAAAAAACTGGTTTCCCGAACAAGTAAATACACCAGTGCACTGTGTGAGGAACTCGTCAAACAATTGGTTTTTAGTCTTTTCTATATTTGAGCCTGTAACAAGGTAAACTATTCGTTGACCGGACGAAAGCCATGCGAGGAAGACTTCAGCGAACTTCTCATTTACTGGAGTGAGAGGATGGGTAAGTGTCCCATCTACATCGAACAAGAAAGCGCGCTCAGGCATCGCCCTGTGTTTTCATATTGCGCAGCATTGCGTCGGTAATACGGTCATCAAAAGACTGTGAGGCTGAGCTAAAGGCTGGGCCTTCTCTCATCTCGTCCAAATGATCCCACAACGCCTCATTTTCATCAGCAAGGCGGTCAAACCTTTCCAGTTTCGCGTGCAGTGAGGCCATTCGGGCCTCCATTTTAGCTACCCTATCAGTAACGGTAACGAATAATCGTGTGTGCTTGAGAGCTTTTTTCACCAAAGAGAACATCTACTAACTCCTGTCGTGATATTATGCCAGAACCTCGACGACAAATTAAGTCTAAGAGTTCTTTTTGTGTGTCCAAAGAAAGGGGAAACGGAATATAAGTTCCATCTGCCACTTTTATTTTATCAAGTTCTCTTGGTTCGGGAACAGCCATAGCGTCTGTGTTCCATTTGTCGGCGAGGATAGTGGGTTTTCTTTTCTTACTCATTAATATAATTAGTTCGCTGCAGTGGAATCGTCGTCATCCCCAGCACTATCATCGTCGTCGCCAGCATCATGATCAATAACATATCCAATCTCCACTAATGCGCCCTCGTAGGGGACTACAAGGAATTCCACACTATTAGTAGCAGGGTTATAGGCCCACTCTGAATCAGGCTTCTCCACAGAATCTTCAAAAACAATCAACGTGTCCTCCAAAGGTAGGTGGGACAGTGGCCATTCTTCATGGGGTTCAATCTGGGTCGTTGCATCGGCAACACCTGGGGACCAGTCCTCGGAGCAAATGTCAACCACAACGCCATTGACTGAGTTGGTCGCTTCTATATAACGATCTCCCACATTAACGGGGCTGACCGTATGCTCGCACACACTGTCCGCGAACGGGACGTTTACAATACTGGCAAGGAAAGCCGAAGGGCGCTGTGTGCCATACCACTGTACAAAGTCGAGCACTCCCTGGTTGTTACCGGTGAAATGTTGAAAGCTCTGTTCCTCTTCATCGCTGACAAATACTACTAGCAAAGCGGCATCGTCGCGGAGCCATGTTTGATTATAAGTATTATCCTCAAGGTATCCATAGAGAGCATCGAAGCCGGCCTCCCGGTAAGAGAACAGAATTGAATTCAAGATGGCTTCGGCATCCGCGGCAGTATCCCCGGGGACAAGGGGGAAGTTGGACGCAACTTGGGTTTCCTGAGAGTCTGTGGTGGCAATCCCTAGCCGCCAGCCAGACGGAGGCAAAGCATTTATCATTTGCTCGATGCCAGCCAGTAGTTTAGGTTCATACTGATCCATTGAGCCAGACTGGTCAATCAGCCATACAATGTCCACCCCATTCACAGTGTGGGGTTGCGTAAAGTTATCGACCCAGACATCACCACCTTCACCCGGCACCTCTACTAAGACCTCAACCGGGACTTCGACATATACTACTTCAGGCGGATTAACGTCGTAGATTGTATAATCTCCTTCGCACCCAAAAATTGTCAAACAAAACAAAAGCACTAAGGCAAGTCTACGAGTCATGGCTAATCCCTCAATCCCCCCCTGCGGGGTGCTCTGGCCCCGGGGAAAGAGTCTAGGTTAACTGGTACGTCCGACATCAGGATTCTGGTTTTCAGCACGGAGTGATCGATGCGACTAGTGGGCGCAATCCATACAATCTCCTCTAATGGAATGCGAAAGCCGAACCCAAACATCCCCATATCAATACCAGAAACACATCCAATGTAGCGTCCGTAACTGTCGAGTACTCCGGAGCCGGATGACCCGAACCAAGCGAACATGTTGCTCACAATCATATCTCTTTCCACTGCGGCAACATAACCGCGGATGGTTAAGAGATCATGGTGAGAGGGAAACCCAGTGTATGTGATAT
>VMHT01124228.1_pt1 | contig 10862 bp, 16 predicted proteins | sample 4693611 | NCBI WGS metagenome assembly VMHT01 (sample SAMN12280063, study PRJNA550983) | marine metagenome | isolation source: seawater sampled from same location over 5 years 0.02-0.2 micron viral filtrate | place: USA: collected off the coast of southern California halfway between the port... ... | reverse complement strand
GGAAGATTCATGTTTATTACATAATTCTTTATTATTATTAAAAGCGCACCACTTACATAAGGCAGATACTACCTTAGGGTGTTTTTTGTCTTGATATTTACCTTTAGGAGTAAAACACTCAGAGATAAATTCTTCTAAGATTCTATCTGCTTTTTTAAGTTTATTTTTTCCAGCTGCAGGTTTATGAAGTTGTACCCTATATATAGGGAAATCACTGTTTTCCCATATTTTTCTTTTAACTATAAAAAATTCAACTTCTATATCTTCAAGTGGGATTCCATATTGCTCATTAAAGAATTTCTTATAAAGAACCAACTGCATTTGTTTAGTTTCGTCCTTTTTAGCTTTAGCATTCCATCCACTTCTTGATGTTTTTATATCGTATATATAAAATTTATTTGTGGGTTCATGATACAATACCATATCAATAAAACCCTTATATATTAAATTGTTACCAACGTTCATCACGATAGGTAATTCGATACCAGCTAAGTGCCATCCCCGTTTACTAAAATAAGTACTACGTTTCTTTTGAAGAAAATTAAGAATTGCTACTCCATCTTCAAAAAACTCCCTAAGCTCCTCTGGGGAGGAATAATGGGTGTTTTTGAATTTTTTATATTCTTCTTGATAGAGGGTTATAAATTTTTCCTGAAATAATTCTTCTAAATTCATATCGTCCGCTACAAGGGAAGATTCTTCATATAAGACAGTAAGCCAATCTTGAATTACCTCATGCATCGAGGTTCCAAAAGTGAAATGAATATTAGGATCATTATTATAATGTCCTTCTTTGTATTGAAGTTCCCATTTATGGGGGCAACTCCTATACATTGACATTTGTGAATAAGAAATAGTTTTTTGATAAGCGTAATTTACCTCAGGTAATTCCTTATTTTGTATTTCTTTGAGTATTTGGGGTTTCTTTGCCATATAACTTTTCTAATTTTTCTAAATAAAGTATAGCATCCATAAGTTCCTCTTTCATATGAGTAACCCATTCTCCAAATACTAAATCCTCTCTATCCAAATCAACACCATACTTTTCTTTACCAAACTCTGCTCGTTCAGTAAATTGTTTTATAACTGATTTTACTATACTATCCATTACTTAAACATTTTTATTACCTCTTTATCCTGATAGCCAGCTTTGTATAACATATCTTCTAAGACGTCATTGTCTAATGTAGCAACTGCTGTTGCTGCTTCACGAGTAGAACACTCATAAATCTTAGATAGGGCCTCTACTAATTCAATTGTGGGTTGTTTCATTTTTGATTTTATATATTTTAACCAAACATTTTGTTTAGGTAATAAACCACAATATACTGTATAGTATTTTTTCTTGTCAGTATAAGGAATGGTTTGAACATAATTTACCAATTCAATAAAAGGTTGATGCATAGATAAAAAACGATTAACCATATAAGGATTAAAGGACTCCTTCTCCTTATCGGTGAAGGAGTCCCAATCGCGTTTTTTACTTGTCAGTTCTTTAAGCCAATCAAAGAGTGTCATAATCATCTCGAATCTCAGGTGGTAGGGTATCCTTTAAGATTTTACCTGTAGATCCATCATAAAATACGGGAATAGGCATTACTGCGTCTTCATTTCCTCCTGTAATAAAACGGGAAACTTTGCGTAAAATATAACCTTGTTTAAATATTTCACCCCCTGAGTCGTTAGGGATGATAGTAGTTTTTTCAAGGTCGATTTGGGGTTGTTGCATTTGTTGCATGTCAGATTTCTGCATAATTTATTTTTTTAATTTCGTTACAAAAATAGTATAGGTTATCTTTTTTTAATACTGTGTCGCAATGCCAATAATCTTTAAGTATATTAGCATCTATTTTAGGTGTTTCTCTTATTGTACGATACAATAAGAATTTTCTATCTCCAAATTCTATGATGTCTTTATATAACAACTTTTCCAGAGATTTCAAGTAATTTAGCAATACATGCCATCATGTTAATTTCTTTATCGATTCTAAAATTTGAGTGGTACATATATTCTTCAATAATAATAATCGCTTCAGCAGGTCGTGATGTATATTCGTCCATACGTTCATATAGTGTTTTATACAGCGATTCAAAATCATTTACATTAGAATCGGCGATAACCTGTCTAATTTGTTTAAATGACTTTTTATTAGGTAATAATTCAATTACTTTATCAATATAATTAGATGATACAAGTGTTTGTTTATCCAATTCTAATTCACCATTTCTAGCACTCATCTGACATACGTTAAGCATTTTACGTACATCTGGGTAGTATTGGTTTACGAGATCTTTAAGGTGGTCAGTACTATGTTGTACATTTTCTTTAGATAAAATATTAAAGAGATATTGGGCAACAGCACCCTTAGTTGGAGGTATAATTTTAAGTACTTGACAACGTGATTGAAGTGGATCAATAATACGCTCTACATAATTGCAAGTTAAAATAAATCGTGTACTTTTAGAAAAAGTTTCAATAACATTCCGAAGTGAAGCTTGAGCCTGAATTGTTAAAAAATCGGCCTCATCTAAAATAACCACTTTAAGTGGTTTAAACGACATAGTACTAGCAAACCCTGATACTTTATCTCTAATTGTTTCGATACCTCTTTCATCTGAAGCATTAATGTAAAGATAGTCACAGTTAAGGTTGTTAACTAATAATTTAGCTAATGTAGTTTTACCTGTACCTGCGGGGCCATAGAAAATCATATTATTCATATCATTTTCTTTTATATTTTTAGCCATAGTACCCTTAAGGTGATCATTCCCAATATAATTTTTTAATACATTGGGGCGATACTTCTCAACCCATAAACTGTTATTTGTAGCCATCTCCATAAAAATCGAATGTTTTGATTGGTTCGGGTTTAATTTCTACTTCTACTCTAGCAACTGAGTATAAAGCACTTCCAATAGGGTCTAAATAAAAAGCAGCATTAAATTGTGTTTTTTTAAAATATGCCTCTAATGTCTCAGTTAGTGTAGGATGTACTACACTGGGCTCATCAACTAACTGCCAGCGATCCCCAGGGGGGACTCGCTTGGCAATAAGTTGCTTTTGTTCTACTGTTTCAAATTCAGACATTACCTAAATTTAAAACATCCCAGGCATACCTCCCAGTTGAGGTTCATCTGATTTTTCTGATGGCTTGTTTACTACAGTACATTCTGTTAATAAAATAGTACCAGCAATTGAAGCTGCATTTTCAAGAGCACAACGCGTAACTTTAGTAGGATCAATAATTCCCGCTTTAAGGAAATCTTCATACCCATTTGTTTTTATATTATATCCTATATTAGGATTTTCACTACTAGTAGTTGTAAATTCAATTTGGTGAACATTATCTACTCCTGCATTTTCTAAAATTTGTTGAAAAGGGCGACGTAAAGCCTGGCTCATAATATTGCAACCTAACTGCTGATCATCATTACTAGATTCACATGCAGAATTAAATGCAGAACGCAATAGAGCTATACCACCCCCTGGTATGATGCCTTCTTCAATTGCTGCTTTAGTAGCTTGAAGTGCATCATCAACTCGATCCTTTTTCTCCTTCATTTCAGTTTCAGTGTTTCCACCAACGTGAATTACTGCTACACCACCTACTAATTTAGCTAAACGTTTTTGGAGTTGTTCAGTTATAAATGGTGAAGTTGAATTTTCAATTTGAGATTGAAGTTGAGTACACAATTTTTCAATTGCTTCTTCTTCCCCAGCACCATCTACAATAGTAGTTTCTTCTTTAGTAACAGTAATTGAGCGACATTCACCTAACCAATTCAAATCAAATTTATCAAGTTTCATACCTTTATCTTTATCAACAACTTGCCCACCTGTAAGTGTAGCCATGTCATTCATAATTAAAGTACGACGATCTCCAAAATCCGGAGCTTTAACAGCACAAACATTAAGTGTGCCTCTCATTTTGTTTACAATAAGAGTAGCAAGTGCTTCACCGTCAATATCTTCAGCAATAACAAGCAATGATTTACCTTGTGAAGATAAATTTTCTAAAAGAGGAAGTAATTCTTTTACTTGAGTAATTCTACCATTATAAAATAAAATAACAGCATCCTTAAGATTAGTACTCATAGTATCATTATTAGTTACAAAATAAGGAGATTTATAACCACGATCAAATTGTAAACCCTCTACGGTTTCGAGATAAGTTTCACCAGTACGTGATTCTTCAATAGTAACTATGCCATCACGTCCTACTTTTTCCATTGCCGTAGCAATTAATTCTCCTACTTCTTCATCATTATTAGCTGAAATTGTAGCTACTTGGCGAAGTTGATCTTCACTGGAGATATCTTGGGAAAGATTGCGAAGATAATCTGCGTGTGTTTTAACACATTTATCAATACCACGTTTAATTTCTACAATATTGTGCCCCTTATCGCTATAGCGAGAAGCAGCATTTACAATTTCACGTGCCAATAAAGTTGAAGTTGTAGTACCATCACCAGCTTGTTCAGCAGTTTTAATTGCTGCTTGCTTAAGCATTTGTGCCCCTACATTTTCAACTTGATCTTCAAGTTCAATTGATTTTGCTACTGTTACCCCATCTTTAGTGCTTTGAGGTACACCTTGATCTTGTTGAATAACTACATTTCGGCCATTAGGTCCTAAAGTTATTATAACTGAATCTGCTAATTGATTAATTCCATTAATCAATTTTTTTCGGGAATCATCCCCATAGTTGATAATTTTACTCATTTTTCAATTACTGCTAAAATTTGGTTTTCTTGAATCATATAATATTCTTTTCCTTCATAATCCATTTTGCTAGGACCCATTTGAGGAAGAAGTACAACATCTCCTACTTTTATTGTAGTTTCTACAAAAGTTCCCATTGCCGTATGATGACCGGGACCCACTGAGACTACCTCTCCTTTTAAGTTTTTCTCTTTACCCATATCAGGAACTACAATGTTGCCGTGAACACTTTCCTCTTCTTCAATGGGTTTTACAATTACGGCGTTAAATAATGCTTTTACCATTACATAAAATTTTCGTTAAATTTGTTTAAAATTGATTTATATTCACTAATATATTGTTTTATACTATTATAAGACTGACCTTTCATTGTGTTGTCAGCAATTTTTTTAAGTGCTCCTCCAATCTCACCAAAATGACCAATACATGATTCATAAGGTGTACCGCTACTGGGAATAATGGTTTTATATGCTGAGTAGTTATACTCATCAATAACAATGTAATAATCTCCTAACAATGGATCTCTTAAATATTCCATAACTCTTAAAAATAAATTAAATTAAGTTCAGTTGCTACCGCAACCTTACCCTGTAAATATACGAATGAATCTTCAGGACTCCAAGCGTTTTTTACTTAATTTTAATTGCTTTTGGTTTTGATTCTTTAGTTAGGGGGAGGAAAATTTTCAATAATCCATTAAGCATCTCTGCTTCGATTTTGGATAAGTCAAATTTAGGAGCGATTTTATATCCTAGGCTAAATGACTTCTTACTTAAACCATGATAAATGTATCCCGAATAATCTTTAGGATCAGATTCTTCAGGTTTATCATATGAGATATTTAATATATCTCCTTCAGTTTTAAGTTGGATATCATCCTTAGTTAAACCAGTACAAGCAATCTCAAAATAGAGACCGTCTTCGTTATAGTAAATGTTTAAAGGATGGGGTTGTTTTGAATTTAAAGCAGGAGCAAATGCTTCATCTGCTTTGAAAAGATTTCGATATAAAATATCGAATGGGGTATGTTCATTGAATAATGTACTCATATCATTTTAATTTGTGAGTGCCTTAGCTACTCGGGTTAATAAATTTTTATAACTTAGATGTCCTGAAGGTTCATCCTTGTTTATTATACGTATTTAATAATCTGCTTTTCGTACAACAAAATATGTTGTTTCTATTCCTTCTTCTTCTGCTGTGAAAATTAAACGGAGTAAACCATCATCTACAAAACTTAAGTGACATTCATCTGATGTTTTGTTAGCATTAAAGATTTCTCTAAGCATTTCACTATTAAATGGGATTTTATTATCCTCCCTAACATCATCTCCAAATTTAGCATTAACATGGAATTCTACTTTATTAGAAAATTCCATACGCTCACCAAATGTAAATTTAATAATAGGAGTATCAATAGTGTCCCTAGTAGCAGATAGTGTTACGATTTCATTTCCTTGGATTGAGGCAGCAGCTCTAACAAATGTGTTAAAGTCTTCGTTTTCAAGAGTAGCTTGTACTTTCCATTCAATATTCTCATCTACTTCACCTACCTTATGAATCATAAGGGGATCAGCTAATGAATAATTAATAGAAGCATTATTATCCTGAATAGTGAGTTTAGTTAAAACTTTTTTAGTTTTAGAAGCGTCAAGCATTAAATCACCAGTTAACACATTTAGTAGTCTATTAAGTTGTGTTGTGTTAAAGATAGCCATTTCACCCTCATTAACCATAGAAAAACTATTACAAGATAATCTACCAATCATATCTTTAGTAGGTGCCATAAAATCTATATTAAGTTTACCGTCTTTAACTTTCCATTTAACGGATTCTACTTTACCCCCAAGATAATACTTAGAAATAATTGATTGTAATTTATTTTTTGTTATCATTGAAATTGAAAAAATTTATTAATATTAGGGTTTAAATTAAGTGTCCAACCTAAGTCAGTATAAAAATTTTCTAACTTAGATTGTAATATAGTTTCAAATGATTTTTTCCTATCAGCGTAATCATTTAGGAATTTACGCATTTTATCGGGTACATCAAAGCTTAGGAAACCTATTGCTTCAATTTTATAGGGATTATCAATTAAATAAATCCATTTAATTTTATCACCCTGAACTATGGGGCTATGTTGTTTGTCTAATTGCCAAAAACGGAGTAAGTCATTATACTTAACTGCTGCTTTAACATTTGCTGGAGCACCCTTTTTTAATTCAGTTAATACTTCTCCTGCTCTGGGTTTGCGGACTACATATTCATTTAAAGTTTTTACTGATGTAGGGTTTCCCAATAAAGCAATATCTGTATTTTTAGACATTATTTTATCTCTAAAATCCATAATTAATTTATCAATATGTTTTTGTTCTCCACCTTTTAGGATCTGTTGAAGGATATCATTAAAAAACTCTCCAAATATAGGAGGAAAATTTGCTTTTTTAAATTCAAGTCCTTTAATGTCAAGTGATTCCTTAGCAATTCCCTCCTGTTTTGTAATCCACTGAGCATATCTTCTAGTAGCCCTAAAATAAGCGGAACGGATAACTGCTTCTGTTTTCATCTCAAGTCTGTGTTCTTGGACATTAAAACAATCTCGAGCTAGTCTATCATAATCATTAGTTATAATATCCTGATATTTGAGAGCAATTTGTTCTAATAAATTATCTTTTTCAGTGTCATCCTTTTCTTCAAAGTCAGGATACAAATGTTTAAGCAAAGGTTCAGCATTGAAATAATTTGAGTCTGTGTCTACATAAGCACAGAAGTTGTAATCTCCTTCATCACAAATCCACCAAGGTGTATCTTCTAAATGTTTCATATTTTAACCCATTTTTGTTCGGTATCTAAATAAAATGAACCCAGACATTCTTTATCCCATTCATTAGGTGATATTAAAGATAAGAAATTTTCTTTATTATCTCCCGGGTAAAGATAATAAGTTTCACCTATTATAGGTTCAAAATTAAACTTAGCATTATATACTAAATCATTCCATTTAAATTCCTCAACTAATTTATTATATTCCTCTTTAAGTTCTAAAAATTTAGTTTCTAAATGATGGTTTACCTTAGTTACTCCTCGTTTTCTCCAACTATCAATATTCTCAGGTTTAATAACTGGAGCACCTACATTAGAGGCATAAGGTAATATATTAGCTACCCATCTTTTTTCCTGGTCATCCCAAGCTACATTGTCTGGGTATTTACTCACTTACAGCCCTTCCTTTACTATTTTCCCAATCAGCTTCAGGACGAACTTCAAGATTTGTTTTCCAACCTGCCTCTAAAGTATTCATAGGGGTATTAAGTTCTTTACCTAAAGTAATTAGGGCATTAACATCCTTTGGAAAACAAGTTCCGCCATAACCATGTTTACCATCAGGGCCTGGTACATGGAGATGACTATCTCCTATTCTACCATCGGCAGAAAAACCATACATTGCTTCTTCCCAATTAGTTCCTAAAGCATCTGATAAACGTTTAAATTCATTTATAATAGATACTTTAGTAGCAAAAAATGTATTATTCATATATTTTACTAGTTCTGCTGTTGTAGAATCAGTAATAATATAGTGACGATTCATAAAACGTTGTTCAAATAGCCTTTTAACTTTATTACATAAACGTTTTTTACCTCCAAAAATAATTCTTGCTTGAGTAAGCATATCTAACTTAGCAGTACGCTCTGTAAGAAATTCAGGGCTAAATATAATATCTAAATTACTATATTTTTCAGCTAATTTTTGAGTAGTACCTGGAAGGACTGTAGATTTTATTATATAAATAGGTCCTGGAGGGACTGAATTAAATACATTTTCAATATAAGAAATGTCCTGAGATCCATTTTTTTTCATAGGAGTAGGAACCGCTACAAAAACAAAATCACTTTGACATGTTTCTTCTAAAGTGTGAGTAGCCTTTAAAGAATCAATATCGTAAATCCTAATTTTAGAAGTGGGGCTAAAGGCAAATGCCTGGGATTCACCCACGAATCCGTTCCCAATAATTCCAACTGTATATTTTTTCATTTGTTAAAATCTAGCTTCAGGGTCTACTTGTTGAATTCCTCCATCTTTAGTTCCTCGTGAAGTTAGAATAGGATCTTCAATAGTAATTTTAAATTTATTATTATCTATTTTAACTGTACCCCCCTGTTTAGCCATTTTTTTAAAAAACATTATTTGCTTTTCATTCCAAAGAGTGCTCATATCTATAATTTCCTGCTTTGAAATTGGTTCCCCATTCCAAGTAATTTTTACGTTATTTCGTATTGATTGAGGTGTTAATTTCATAATTCTATTTCTTTTCTCATTACACGATTCATATGTCTATTGGCACATAAAGCACTTTCTTGGATAATTCGTTGACCACTGAGGGTAATAGATTCACTTAGAATTACATTACCATACCTAAATGATCCTAAAGCTGTAGCACCATATAAACTATTTAACAAAATTTTCATTGTATGTTGGCGTTGGTGCCAAAATGCTCCTTTTTCTTTATCTCCTGCTTTATATGCTTTTTTCATATAACCTTTATATTTTACTCGTTCATCAAACCATTTATCAAGAATAGTAGCTAATACTGAACGTTTATCAGTACGGAATATAACACCATTAGCTGAAATAGCAAAGTTATTGTCCTCGATAAATTTAATGAGTTTGTCTACTTTAATATAAGTTTGTTTCCTATCAGGATTTTCAATTAAAAGCTCTTCATCTGCATCCCTAGTTTTTAAATCATTTAATCCTAAACGATTATTTCTATCATCGGCATCTACAATACGAGCCATAAGTGTTTCTTTACCTATGTTGAGAGACATAATGATAGAAGGATATAGTGAGGTCAAATCTTCATCAAACATGTATTTATAAAGTCCTGCTTGGGGGCAAAATAAATAACCACCAGCATATCCCTTTTTAAATATAGGATTCCTATCTCTAGAGGGAGGAACAATGTTTTGTCCTAATAGATAAGCTGAAATGGCCCCATCTTGGGTTTTGGTATTAGCATAAACTTCCCCATAGTTATGTTTTCCTTTATGGGACAGATTTTTTACTAAACTAATATATTCAAATTTTTCATCTAACTCCTTAAGTATTTCTACATCTCGAAAATTATATTTAATAAATTTCTGTATGTCATCCTCAAATAATCGATCGAGATTACCTTCATATTCAATTTTACCTAACCCAACATATTTTTCTCCAATAGCATCCAAACGCATTGAGGGTTCATCCCTAAAACTAAACTTTTTATGCAGTTTCATATAATCTAGTGATTCAACCCCAGCAATATTAAGCCAACCATTACGGTTCCATTGACTTTCATCTTTTACTACATCAATAGGAGATAAAGCATTAGCAAAATCTTCTCCTAATACATTTCTAATTCTAAAGTATAAATAGGGAATATCAAAATAATCACTATTCCACCCTACTAAAATATCAGGATTAATTTCCCTAAATTTTTCAATAAATGTAGCAAGTAATTCTTCTTCAGTAGCTATCGGAATAATTTCTTTATGTCCCTTAGTATGATTAATTTGCCCTTTTTTATCCAAAATAAGAATAACCCATTCATCAGGAGTTTTATCATACCAAGCAATTGATGTTACTGGCTTAGGAGCAGATTCAATATATTCTTCTGTAAGGGCTCCTCCCATTTCAATCTCAATATCAAAAAATACTTCTCTATGCCCCTTAGAAATTTCATCATTAGTTCCATATTTTTCAATAAGGAATTTTTGGTAAGCAGGCATATCATGAAAGTGAAGACGAGGGTTATCTTTATCCCACTTATAGGTTTTTTTTAACCATTCACCTTTTAGTCCTTGATATTCTGCTTCTTGTTCAGAACATTCTACATAAGCAGGGACACGGTAAGGGATTATTGAGTATCCTTCTTCTTCCCATAGATGTATCTTATACTGATTTTTACCAGCATATTCGGCATAACATTTTTTATACATAACTTAATTATAGGTTATTGTTAAGTCTGACTCCTCATTTTGAATCGCCTTTTTTTTTTAGGTGGTGGAGGAGGTAAATCTTCTTTTTTAATTTCTTCTTTTAAAGAACCCATAGTAACTCCTTCTTTTGTAATTTCTTCTCCATATACTTTTAGAGGTTTTT
>VMHT01108740.1_pt1 | contig 10862 bp, 10 predicted proteins | sample 4693611 | NCBI WGS metagenome assembly VMHT01 (sample SAMN12280063, study PRJNA550983) | marine metagenome | isolation source: seawater sampled from same location over 5 years 0.02-0.2 micron viral filtrate | place: USA: collected off the coast of southern California halfway between the port... ... | reverse complement strand
ACCAGAAGAATTTTATGTACTTCAAATAAACGATTGAAGCTTTTGCATAGTGTCAGGCTTTAGGTTACTCATTATTTTATTTAAGCTAGAAGATTGACTTGTCTCGTCAGGTTTTTGTTCCATATCTCTTTCCATAGTGCCTTCTGGGGTTGCTGCTGTAGGTAATGCTCGTATAGGTGAAAACATTAAATTTAAAAATCTATTTAAATCATCTCCTGGTTGAGCAATTACTCCTTGAGCTGCATTGCCACCTGTTACATTTTCTGCAACTTCACCTACAGTTTCAGCTACATTCCTTACTATAGGTAATTTAGTTAATATTGGTTTTATAATGCCTTTTTGTAAAAATGCTTCAACAACAGTATAACCAGATTTTGGAGGATTTTTTGTTACTTCAACTGGTAAAGTTTTAGCTATATCTTTAACAAATAAATCTAAACCTTGTATTTCTCGGTCTGTAAATAATAACTTAGTAATCTCTTTATTTTTAATAAAATTATCTTTAAAGTTACCCACTAGTTTTAATCTAGTTATACCACCTTTAGGATCTGAAAAAGTTCTTAATAGTATAGCATTTTTAAGCAACTCTGAAGTTGGACCATTTTGCCCTTCAGCTTTTATTATCCTTTTTATAATATCTATACCTAAACCTTTATCATTTAATTTATTAGCACCACCTAATATTATACTAACTACTTCTAAAGCCGACTTGTCACCATCTATAATTTTAGGCATTTGATTCTTTGCTGGACCAGTACCAATTTGAAAATCTTTATAAGCCTTGTAAGATTTACGAGCATTTTTAATTAAATTAACAGCTTCATCATCACCGAATAATAATCCATCTTCTACAGCATTATTCATATAATCGTCTAGACCTTTTTTCATTTGTTGTAAAACTAATTGCTCTGGAGATCCTGGAGTTGCTCCTTTTATATCAGAATTTAATCTAATTCTAAAATCTTCTATAGCATTAAAATTAACTGCTTTAGCTTTAGGATTACTATATATTTTTATAATTCTATCTAAGTATTTAATGTTGTTTTGAACTATAGGCATTCTTTCAAGCCTGCTGGCATCTATTCTAACTGGTCTTCTGCCTTGCATAAAATTAGTAGCATTTTGTTTTAAACTTTGTGCAAGACCTAAAACTCCTGGACCAGATAAAAATGTAGGTGTCATTTCACTAGCTTTATTATAAGCTTCTTTGCCTAAATTTTTTAATTCTAAAGCAGTATCGTCTATCTCTTTAGCCACTAATTCTCCGATATCTACAGAACTACCTTCTCCAGCTTTAATCCTACCAGCACCTATATTATCTAATAATATATCAACATTATTTTTAATAATCTTTATCTGGTCTGCGTCAAATTTTTTCAAATCAGTTTGAGCCTGTACACCATATAATTGAGTGTTACGCATTAAATCTTCTATGTCTAAATCTTTATCTAAACCTGTACGTTGTCCTTTAGTTTTAGGTAAAACTTGTAATTTATCAACCATGGTTGTAGTATCTTTACCTGAAGCTAGTTGACCTTGTACAGCTGAAGTAAGTTGCTTTTCTGCTCCTGGTGCACTATAAACAGGGAGTTGTGCTATTTTTTCTGCATTTTTCCTAACTCTGTCTGCAATAAATTTAGTAAACCTGCCAAAAGGCAAAGCTTCAGTTGCAGCACCTACACCAACAGTAGTAGCTAATTCACCTTCATCTATTCCATCTTTAGTGGCAAGTTGTCTACCTGTTTCTATAATACCAGTTTTTAATCCTGTTGATGCTAACCTTTTCATTAAAGGTAAATTTCCCCTAGTTCCTGCTGCTGCAAATAAAACAGACTGTGCAAGTAAACTATCAAAATCAATCTCTGAAAATCCTGGTTTGTTTACATAGTAAGGTTTGCCTTTCCAAAAAATTAGTGCATTACCCATACCATCACTAAAAGCAGTCCTTCTGTCTTCAGTGCCGTATCTTGGGTCATCAGCAAAAATTTTATCCATAACACCTATCTTTTCATTTGTATCAGAAGTCATTAATGTTCTTAAATTACCTTCACCAAAACTTTCAAAAAGATCCATAGGTGCATCACTCATCTCTGGGTAATCATATTTTAACTGCTTAGGTCTTTCTACTCCATCTTCACCTACTTCTAAGCCTAATGCTGCTCTGCGTATTGCTGGTGGTAATTCTTTTAAAATTGATGGAACTTTACTTATAAAATCTGCAGCACCACTAAATTTATCATTTAATAATTCTAAATAACTATCAGGTTTTTCTTCTTTTGGGGTAAATTCTTTAAACTCTTCATCAGGATCAAAAGTGGTTACATTACCCTTATCAGGAGCACCCATAACTTTTTTTTGTATTCTATCTAATAAGCTTTCTTCAGCCATTATCTATTAATCCTATTAAATATACTCTCAACTAATTCTAAAGAGTTGACTCTTTTACCTTTATCCATAAAAGTATATTTATTTTGATAAGCTGTAGCAATTTCATCTTCACTTTTGCCTTGTGCTTCTAAATCATTAACAAATTTATCTGCATCTTTTTTTAAGAACTCGTACATATTGTCTCTATCTTTTACTACATAATTTTCCCATTTATTCTTTAATGCAAAAGCTAATTTTATGTTACTTTTAGTATCATTACCCATGTCTTGAGGACCAGAATCTGGGTCAAGATTTCTATCTTCTTTAAATTTTTTAAAGAAATCATTCCACTCTAAATTTTTCCTTAAACCATGTTTAGCACCTAGTAAAATTAAATAGTTAGCTATTTTAGTATTATTTACAGATCCTTGCATCTCTTGCAAGAATGTTAGTTCTTTATCAGAAAGTGCACCTTTCATTTGTTGTACACTTTCTAAAACCATTTGACTAGTTAAAGCTTCTGCAGATTGAGCTTTACCTATTGCTTGTTCATTAAAATCACCAAGACCTATTCTATTTAAGAGTTGCTTACCTTTATTAATTGAAGTTTGTCCATAACCTGTCGTAACTTCTGGGTCCAATAGAAAAGCTTCAATCGTTTGTATTTTAGTTAAGTTGTCTGCTGCTTTGACTGCTTGTCCTGGTACTCCTGGTTCAAAATTTTGACCTTGACCACCACCACTATAAAATCTTTTTAATTCATCTGCTTTATTCTTACCAAACTCTTTTTCTAAAGAGTCTTCACCTAATTTAACAGTTGTACTAGCATCAGTCTTAGGTGCTTCAAAAGTTCCTAATATTTCACCATTAGGACCATAATTAGTATAAACATATAATTGTTTACCAGCAGCATTTAATTTAGGTTGACCATTTACTGTAGCTATATCAGTTATAACACTCTTAGGTGCTCCCACTTTAGGCTTTATAGCACTAAATATAGAACTCGCAACACTAGCCACATCACCTGCTCTTTTACTATCTAATGCTTTTTGTGCTATTCTAGTTTTAACTAAATCTTGCCCAGCTTCACCAGCAGCACCTATAGCAGTGGCTCCTGGTTTAGATGCTTCTGCTGCCATTTTAGTAAAGAATAAAAAGGCTTGTTCTTCTGGAGATATAGTAGCAGTCTTAGGCACTAAAGTTTCTGCAAACTGTGCAGCTTGAGGAAATAAAGCTAGTGTACCTAAATTGTTAGGTAAATCTTTTGGGTCTGTTTCACTAGCACCTAATTTATTTGTTTTACTTAAATCTACCATAATTAACTCAACATCTTATAAGCACTGTACAGTGTGCCTAAACCACCGATAGTTTGTCCATATACACTAGGTGATTGTACTACTTCACCACCTCTTTGTAGAGCAAACTCTCTAGTTTCAAAAGGTATACCCTTCAAAGCACCTATAGCAAAGTTCAAAGCACTAAAAGGATATTCTCTCTGTTCAACAAAATCTCTGTAGGCTAGTTCTAAGGCTTGTGTGTCTAACATTCTTTGACCTTCACCTACACCTAACTCACCAGCTACCTCAGATTCTCTTATAGAACGTACAACAGGTACAATATCTTGATAGGATCTTGCTCCTGTTAGTCTGGCAGTTTGAGTTACATCAAATATTCTTTCTTCACGATTCTTGTCTCTTTCTGCTTGGGCAGCAGAAAATTCTAGACCTCTTGCCCCAGCATCAGCAAGCAATCTTCCTCGCTCTCTTGCTTCACCTCTTGCGAGCTCTGCAGACTCAACACCCATTCTAGAACTACCATATGCACTGCCACCCATTGTGCCTTCGAGCTCTTGTCTTCTTCTTGTAAATGTATCGGATACATCTTGTAATGCTGGGTCAACAGAAGTTAAAAAAGTAGGCATGTATTTATTAACGTCTGCTGTACCAAACTCTGTAGGTTGTAGGTTACCTATGTTAGCTGAAAAATCGCTCATTAAATTTTCAAATCCAGGAGTTCCTTGACCTCCTGTTATAAATCTTTCATAGCTTTCTGGTGCGTCTAATAATTTACGTTGTGCTATTTGTTCTGTTGGGCTTAGTTTTGATAAGTCTGTTGTTGGGGTTGTTAGTCTTCTAGTTTCTTCACCTGTGTCTGGGTCTGTTATAGTTTCATAAGTTAATTCTGTGGGTTGTCCTGTTGTTGGGTCTACTTTACCATACACTGGCAACCTAGAACCTTCAAAAGTAGCTAAAGGTTGTTCGGCTAAGTTTACAGCTTCAGAGAATAATAATTGTCCACCTTGGGATACGTACTCTGGTATCTCGGTGCCTTTTAGTACATCTGTTTCTGTTGGTATTGTTTGAGTTCCTGTTGTGCAAAAACCACCCATATTTTACTCCGAATATATTTGTCCTATTAAATTAAAACCTAATTTATTATAAAAAGCATCTTTACGTTCAATATCGCCAAAATAAATATGTCCTAATCGTATTTTTATTTTAGCTTTTTTACCAGCAGAAATAAATTGTTTTATCAACCTAACTGCTGTATTTGAAGATCTATGTTTTTTGTCTACATAAAACCATAAATCGCCTAAAATCTTTTCTTGAGAAAACCAATCACTAGATACTACCCCACCTATAGAACCTATTAACTTTTCTTCTTCTAAAGCTACGTACACTAACCCAGTCTTTATAGCACCAGTAACAGCATCACTAACTTTACTAACATTTAAAGGTGGTATATTAGCTTTTGATTCTGTGTGCATTTTCATAATCATTAATATTAATGCGGATGTATCTAAAAGGTTAGCAGACCTTATAGTCATCCCATCATACCACCAAGAGCACCCATATCTTCTTTAGGTGCACCACCTTTAGCACTCATAGATCTATTTATAAGTTCCTCTAGTTCTGGTAGTAATTTCATTAATACTTTAGCAGTTTTACTGTCTATTGCTCTATCTAATTCTTTTAGTTCTTCTGGTGACATGCTTTCTAGCCTTGAAAGTAGAACCATCTGTATAGATTGGTCTGGTCTTTTCATAACCTCAACACCCTCAGGAGGCATAGCTTCATTTAAAGTTCTAGCACCCTCAGGAGGCATTGGCATTTGTGGCTTGGGCATTGGCATATCTTTATTCATATCTTCAGCCATTAGCTTTCTCCTTATATAATATTTTATAATCTTGCTCGTTACAAAATTTACCAACCAAGGCACAAGTATTTTCAAAAATTAAATTATATGCCCTACCTAATAAATTAAATTTACCTTTACCTAATCTCCATTTTAGGTCTAAGGTTCTTTTTTGAAAGATGTGCTTCCAAAATTTTGTTGCTGTTTTGTTTCTACGCATAAGCCTTACAGCAGGAATACCAATACACCAATATCCATGAAGTATGTCGTAACCTCTTTTTGGTAAAATATGAGATTGTGTAAATCTTAAATTTATAAAATAATCTTCTTTAGTAATTAATTTTTGCCTATATAATTCACTACATATAACACTCCCACCACTCGCAGCAGCACTACCTATACTACCACCTATAAAACCTCCTACTGGTCCACCTATAGTATAACCGATAGCTGTACCTATGGTAGAACCTGCTGCTGATTTTGCTGCTGCTTCTATTCTTTCTTTAGGCTTACCTTTGCCTAAAGCTAAGTTTACCGCAAAGTCTACAGCAAAATTAGTTCCCATAGTGTTCATGTTAGTAGCATAATCGTACCTAGCCCCAAATGAATCTTTACTAAAAAATCCAGCTCCTGTTGATGTTCCAATAGGACTGCCAGTTATTTTAGATTGTGTATCAACAGCACTAGTGTAACTTGAAGATTGAGCAGAAGGAGTAGGTGTTTGTGTATAACTGCTGGTAATATTAGGAGTGTCTCCTATAGGTCTGCTATAATTTGCACCTTGAGAAGTTAATTGTTTACCTGTTACACTATTAGGATCTATAGCATATCCTCTGCTTCCGTCTGCTAATTTAATCTCAACAGCATCACCAGTTCTTACAACAGCATCTTTTTGTCCTGCAGTAAAAGTATCACTTATTGTAGCACTAGCACCAGCATCAAAAGTATAGTTAGGGCTAAACTGGTCTGTAATACCCTTACTAATTTCTGCGTCACTTTTAACAAAAGGTAATGCACCTTTAGCTGCATCCTTAGCTGCATCCATCGTGCCACCTTCTACTAAAGTTTGTAGTCCTGCTTTAGCTACAGGTTTAAATACTTCTGCACCTGTTATTATTCCTGCTTCTTTTAACATGTCTAGTGTACTAATTTCTTCTGGGGTTAATTCTTCTCTGCGTTGGTCGGATTCAGCTATAAATTGTTTTTCAATGTCATCTAGAGTATTAAAGTTTTCAAATAACTTTTGAGGATTACCCTCTGCGTCTGTCATTATTTTTCTAAATATAAACCTTTGAGATGGGGTTGCGGATGTTCCGTAAAAATATCCTCCACCTTCTGATAATGGTACAACTTCTTGAGATGTTTTATAAGGTATGCCTTCTTCTGATTTTAGGCTACCTAAACCACCCATACCACTTAAACCTAAATCTTGTTCACTTAATATTTTATCATCTACTGCCATTATCCTATCAATCCTCTTGCTCTTAAATCATTTATTAATGTACCTAATACATCTGCTAGTTCTGCTACTGTTGTACTGTCTGCGTCATAAGTTCTATCAGCAGTAACATTGCTTACAGTAAATCTATCTTTAGATGAACTTAAATTTGTAGTTGATAAATTTAATTCTAATTGATTAACCAACTGATTTGCCCAAGTTGCATCATATGTTCTTGGTGGTGTTGGTAATCTACCTCTTCTAACTCCTGAACTCATCGTAAACCATCCGCTCTTAAATTAATTCTAAACCTACCTAAAGCCCAAGTATCACCAACATCAGTGTTGGATAATTTAACTTGTATCTGCCGACCTTTAGCCCTACAACTTACTTTACTGGTAGATGGTGAAATAGTAAATGGTCCTTTGGTCACTTCTGAGCCTAAAGGATGTTTTTTAGATTTTAGTTCTACTTTCATACTACCTGTTATTGTTGCGTCTGGTATGAGTCTGTCTATCATAAATAGATTAGTTCCGTCAGGTGCATTAGGCACACTTAACTCAACAGGAGAACTTTCTATAAATGCAGTTAATGCAGACCCAGCATCATCTGTACCAGTTTCATGATTATATAGTCTACCTTCTTTATCAGTAGCAAAAGGCACCTCTCTTATACCAAAAGAATCTCTCCAATTAGTTCTTGTCATACTACCTACAGACCAAACATTTTGTTCATAATTATACATTACATACTTATCAGGCTCTTCATCACTAGCCGACTCGCTAACATAAAACCACATAACTTCTTTAAACTTTCTATTAAGAGCTCCGAATATTTTTTGTACTTGTTGTTTATTCATATCATTAAATACAAAATACTGTACAGGGCAAGGCAACTCTCTAACTTGACCATCAAATATAAAAAAGTTATCTCTAGCCATCCAAAACACTGTACCAGATTCATTAACCATACATCTTTGTGATATTGGTCCACAACCAGTACCCAACAACCTAAAAGCAAAAGTAAATGGTGGTCCAACAAAAGCCATGCCATACATTGCCTCATCCGTACCTATAAATATTTCTTCACGTGTTGATACTGCTGCCATTATCTTAGTACCTAGTTGCAGTCTTTGAGAACCTGCTGTAGTGGAAGTTGATACTGTCCAGTTGTTAAAATCACCTTGTGTTGAAAAAGCTACTAACATAGGATCTTGTGCACTAGCACTACTATCATACGCACCCATAGATACTAAATGTCTATCTGGGAAAGATATAATACTAAACCTATTTTTTATAGGTGCATTACTTATAACACTAGCCCTACCAGTAACACCACCACTGGCATCCCAATGATACATTTTATTATTATTTACTGTAGCTATTAAATCTTCACCCCAAAGTTCTAAACTCCATATTGTTAACTCTAAGGTTACAGAGCCTGTGCTTCTGGCTGTGTCCCATGTGCCACTACCCCAAGTACCAGTACCCCAACCAAGAGCAGTTGAAGCAGAAGCATTTAATAATCCTTCACTTTTACCGATTAAATGTTTAGCTGTTATACTACCACCACCACCAGCACCAGTAGCATTAGCAGTAGTCGCAGCAGTTATTTTATAACTATTAGAATTAACTACTTCAGTAATTTGATAAGCACCTTCAATAGTAACATTATTAAAAACACTAGCATTAGAAAATGTAACTATCTCTTCAGCTACTGCTCCGTGGCTGTTATCAGTTACTGTAACTACATTACTACCATCTGTAGTAGCTAAAGGGTTACTACCCAAACTACTTGTAGCCCTTAAAGGTGTTATATCGTAAAACTGTCCACCTAATAATATTAATAATTGTTTTTCAGTACCAAAGGCTACATAGTCCGTACCATCTAAACCTCTCCAGTTAACCATAGCCCTACATCTACCAGCAGTCAAAGTATCATGAGAAGTTATAGTAGTAGGTGTTGTAGTTTCTCTTACCCATCCACCTATCTTTTCTGGTAAGCCATTTACAAACCTTACTTTATCTCCATCAGTCCAATATGGTCCAACCTTACCAGCAGAGTAAGTAGTTATATCTTTTACGATTCCAGGTTTAAAATCTATTCCAGTTAAAGGCATTATTTTTTCACACTAAATTTTTTAGTTAACCACAACACAACCGCATACACTGTAATAGCATAAATTGTAGCTACTGCTATATCTACAGTGTGTTCTCTCATGTTATATATAAATTCAATGCCTACTTCTAGTTCTGATTTAGCACCAGAATTTATATGTACATTCTTTGTGCCTTCAAAATTTTCTATAGTTTGTTCTATTTTATCCTCACTAAATTTTACTTTTTACTATCGGTTTTTTTATTTTTATCATATGACCTCATACCAGCAATACCCAACATTCCAAATAACAACGGCATCATAACCGACATATCAGCTTGTGGGATAATTATACCGAACCCAGCACATATAGGTGCTACCATATAATTTATAGCTAGTGATAATCCGCAGATCCAACCTATTAAAGGTCGCCATGAACTTTGAAACCAGTTACCTTGTGCCTCAGCTTTGTTTACTTCTAATTGTTTTAAAGCTAGTTGTTGTGCATGCCTTTCAGCCATGGTAGATAAATCATGAGCAAGTTGGGCTTGTTTGTCTTTATCTTTTACAAACTTACCTATTAATTTAGTCGCAGGACCAATTAGACTTAACAATGCCATTATTTACCCTTTCTCGGTCTGCCTCTTTTTTTCTTAGGCTTACACTCACAAAGTTTGCCAAATAATCTTTTTTTAATTTTATCGTATATACGTTTTAACTGTGCTATCACTTGTCCACCTATTAATTCTATTTACAGTTTTTACTGTACCATCACTATTTAACTCATCTGTATACAAAACTTTAAACGCAGCCATATCACTTGCATTAGTGATTGCTGTTTCAATGTCAGCACAATCAGTTCGTATTGCTGCAACATACGTTTTTACTGCATCAGGAATTGCTTTACTACTATCATAAATGCTACGTTCTACTAACCAATTAAATCTAGTTATATAACCATTAGCAGTAATCTTGCATTTATTTTTAGCTAATGTTTTTAAACCATAATCTATTACTTGATTACCCTCTGCATCTTTCATATCACTACCATCTTTGTTTTTTGCATTTGCATCATCTAATGCTTTATCTGTAGTAGTGTATGCAGTAGTGACTTTTTTTCCAGAAGAACTATAGGTGTATGTAGGACTTGAGGTTATTTCAAATCTATCATCACCTTGCGTTCCTGGTTCTACAGTATAAATACCTATGGCATTAAGCTCATCCCAAGTCCATGCTGTGAATATTCTTCGAGAATGTCTTACATCATCTATGACCATATCTTTGGGTCTAGCGATTATCTCCTCTATCTTGTTATCCTTTATATAAGCCCACATATTATTTCACCTCCTAAAAAGTATTGTTATATTTAAAACTCACGTCTCCCCAAGCTCCAAAGAGAATAGTAGCACCACTCTGATTAAAATCACCACTTGAAGTACGAATTTTAATACCATCACTTAAAAAATCAACATCAAGACCATATGTTTCTGCATCATTTCTATTCCAAGCAACATAGTTAGTTGATGCATTATATGTATTTCTAGCAGTATCATGTATCCACCAATCACCTGCACTATCTCTTAGCTTCACAAAAAACAGACGAGGTCTGAAGCCTGTATAGATAAATGGACCATTTGCATTACCATTTCCAACATAGCTTCCAAATTTACTATAACCTTCAACTGAATGCCAGAGATATGCCACATAATTTTCACCACTAGCATTTAACTTATGGTCGCTACCTACTTTAAACAAAGTGGTTGTTGGAGTAAAAGTTCCCCAATAAGCACTACTTGTAGTTTGAGCAGCATCAGTATTTAATATT
>VMHT01014377.1_pt1 | contig 10862 bp, 13 predicted proteins | sample 4693611 | NCBI WGS metagenome assembly VMHT01 (sample SAMN12280063, study PRJNA550983) | marine metagenome | isolation source: seawater sampled from same location over 5 years 0.02-0.2 micron viral filtrate | place: USA: collected off the coast of southern California halfway between the port... ... | reverse complement strand
AATAAATTTACATCTCTTTGAAAAAACTTGAGAGTGCCAACGCAACCTCCAAGATCCCAGGAATAGTCCATGTTTTCGTCATTTCCTATGACTTCAAAAGACCTGCAAGCCAGGGAAAAACTAAATCAGCAGCTCAAGGAATATCTTAAATTGGCTAAACAACCAAATCTGAGCGCAGGCGCAAAAACGGTTCTTCAGTTACAGATTGATCGCACTCAGCAGCTCATCCAGCAGGACCTCAAGTGATTGAGTGGTCCCAAGGGGTGCTGCGAAATGGAGGCTTTCTGTAATTAGACCTGGAATGGTTGAGCCCTGTCCTGAAGTGGTTACAAAGTAATTACACGGAGAGCCCAATGGCTGAGATGCATTCTTTTGGTTCCACTGCACCAGCAGCATTGCCGGTCTTCTACCGGACCTACAGCCGGATGAAGCAAGACGGCAGCCGTGAAACCTACGAACAGGTCACGGAACGGACCATCAAAGGCATTTCCGACCTGGGCAAATTCACACCGGAAGAGACGGCTCTTGTGCGTGAGATGCAAGAGAAGCTGAAAGTTCTTCCTTCAGGTCGCTGGCTTTGGACTGGTGGCACCGAATGGATCCAGAACCCGAAGAACTACTCAGGTTCTTACAACTGCACCAGCACCCGAGTAACCGACTGGCAGTCACTAGCCTTGATGATGGACCTCGCGATGATGGGGTCCGGCACAGGGGCTGTGATTGAAGACCGCATGGTCTCAAAACTGCCTGAGATCCGAAACCTGATCGTGCTCAAAGATGTCAGCTCGATTGGCGATGCAGCACCTGAGAATCGCCGTGATCGGACCTATGTCGACTACAGGGGCAATAACGTCGTCACCATCGAGGTGGGTGATTCACGGATCGGTTGGGTCGAAGCTTATGAAGCCTTCCTTGAACTCAGCTCCAGTACAGAATTTGACGAGACGCGGCCCATAAGTGTGTACGTCGATTTGTCGCGGGTCAGAAACGCAGGTGAAAAGCTTAAAGGCTTTGGTGGGACCAGTAATCCGATCAAGTTGCCAAACTTGTTTCCCAAAATGGCGGATGTCTTGAATGGTGCCTTGGGGCGTCGTCTCACATCCGTTGAGGTCTGCCTACTCATTGACGAAGCCGCAGTTGTCATTGTCGCCGGAAACATCCGCCGCAGTGCAGGGATGCGCCAATTCTCCAAAAGCGACCAGCTGGCAGCAGCGGCAAAAGACAACCTTTGGCAACAAGACGAGCAAGGGAACTGGGGTATCGATCCAAAGCGGGATGCGCTGCGAATGGCGAACCACACGCGGGTTTTTCATGGACAGCCAACCTATCTCGAAGTCAAAGAGGCCGTCACTAAGCAGTTTTATTCAGGTGAAGGGGCAATCCAGTACGCACCTGAATCAGTAGCCCGGGCCAATGTAGATCTGTTGCCGGATGCCGAGTCAAAGCAAAACTTCCTCTGTGCCTACAACCGTTTTGGGACGGCCTATGCGAAAAGGTCTTTGCAGGAGGCCGCGGCGAAACACGGTATGAAGCTCGACGAGCGTGATCTTGAGCATCGGATGGATCGTTATGGCCTCAATCCCTGCGGTGAAATCATTGGTGCGGACTTCCACTGCAACCTGTCGGAAATACACCTAAACCAGTTCGACCCCAGTGATTACGATGGGCTGGATCGAGCCTTCCGAGCTGGTGCCCTGATTGCCGCGGCCCTGCTCCATCACAAGTTCCAGGAGCCTCGTTATCAATACAGCCGTGAACTTGACCCAATCGTTGGTGTCAGCTTCACAGGCTTCTTTGATTTCTGTGTACACGCTTTTGGTGCTGAGTGGTTGCGCTGGTGGGGAAAAGGTCGGCCGGACTCAGCGCATGGTCGTGTCTTCAAGAATATGGAAGCCAAATTTTTGGCGCAGTGGCGCAAGGTTGTTAAAGACACGATCACTGAATATTGCGAACGCCACGGTCTGCGGTGCCCAAATCGCTACACCACTGTTCAACCCGCGGGGACCAAGTCCTTACTCACTGGCGCAAGCAGTGGTTGGCATCCACCAAAGGCTGCTCGGTTTATTCGTCGTATTACCTTCCGCAAAGATGACCCAGTGGCTCTGGCCTGCATGGCTTATGGCTACAACGTCATTCCGGCACAGTCTGACAAGGACGAGCAAGGCAAGCTGCTGGATAACCCATTCGATCCGCGTTGCACCGAGTGGTTGGTCGAAATTCCGACTCAGGTTTCCTGGGCACAGATGCCCGGTTGCGATGAAATTGACATCAGCAAATTCACGGCAGCAGCTCAATTTGATTTCTATATGCAGGTCCAAACGCACTACACGACGCACAACACATCAGCCACGATTGAGTTCCGTGAAGATGAGATCGAGTCTCTGTCGTCCCTAATCTATACAGCAATCGATAAGGATCAGGGCTACATATCAGCTGCGTTGCTGGCGCGGTTTGATAGCCATGAAACATTCCCTCGACTGCCTTTTGAACCAATCAATCAAATTGAATACTTTGAACTGATGGGTGAAGTTCTAAGGCGCAGGACATCAGATGACTTTGACGCTGAATTACGTAAGCACGACACAGGTAATGTGGTAGAAGCGGGTCCAGCACCCTGTGACTCCGATTTTTGCCTCAGATCGACCGCTGAAGTAGAAGCAAAACCATTTTCAGAAGACTCAATCTTTGCTCCAATATGAACGAAACGTTTAACAGAACCTACAAAGCTCTGATCGATATGTTTGGTCAATCCATACCAGATCGTGAGGTCAGAGCTTACTTAACAATCGCATTACCAAATCATGGATCAGTACACCATCGACAACTGGCGCAAAATCAAAGCCGGGTTAGAGGCAGCTGGCAAGACCGATTCTGAATATTATCGAAGGGCCTGCGCCATCTTGTCTGGTCAGGGGGACTATTTAAGACATCCTGATGTACAGGCAGAGGAATAGTGCAGAACTCAATTATTGAAATATTATTTGCATACGCGATCGGAGGTGCTCTCATAATCGGAGCACCTGGAGTATTCTTTTTAATAGTTTTTATGCCAGCTCTGCAGAATACAAAAGGTCGTTTGGTTGGCTACAGGGATCACAAATCGTATGGTGAATCATCGATTTATCAAGTTCGCAGAAAAGTATAGTCAAAGAAAATGCGGAAGTTCTACCCTCTTGGGTTTTGAATATTCCCTGAGATCATCCTCAAAAAACCTCAAAAGGGTGCGGAGTTCTTGTAATTGCTGAGTGCTCATACTGCACTCGGCATCCTCAAGGACTTGTACAACTGCTACCCAAAGAATCGACAAAACTGTTGCGTGAGCCATGGTTAGAAACGATAAGGTGAGATGTTGAAAGAAGAATTAGGCAGCGACTGGAATTGATATCAGCTTTGACTTTGCACGATCTTTTGCAGCTCGCTTTAAGTCGTTCTTTTTGATCCACTTGGTGTAAGAGGCGCGGTGAATCTTGACGGTGTGGCCCATGAATTTGGCCGCGTCTTCAACAGTGAATTGTTTGAACTGAGGCGATGTATGGAACCGGGCTGCATAGGCGTGTCTCAGGTCGTAGCACTGCGCCCCCTTACGCCATATGGCCCATTCCCTGTAGCGAGCAAATTGCGTCGTCACGCGGTGCCCTAGGGCCTTCAGAGAGGTCCCTGGGGTGACATCAGGGAGTACTGCATTGTGCAGGTCCCAAAGATCCACCCAGCCCTGTCGAGCAGGCATGATCGTGCGCCAGGTATTTGTTTTAGGAGATGTCAGCTCGACCCAGCCGTCCTCATCCAAACCAGATTCGAGGACAGAAAAAACCTCGACTGGTCGAAGTCCGTAGGTAGCGATCAGGGCGAAAGCCGTTTTCCATTCCGGGTTGTCGATCGAATTGACAAACGCCTCGATCTGGTGATCCCTAGGGATGTCACGCGGGTTGACGACATATGAGCTGGTGTATGTGCTCTCCGATTTCATGCGGCGCAACCACTGGGTTGGCAGCTCCAGATTCAAAACCATGCTTAGGCGTTCAACAGTGGTTAACCAATCGATCCGTGAGCGCTTATCTGAGGGTTCTTCTTCGACCCGTGCCATCAAACTCTCGATGGTCAATTCCCCGGGCTGCGCCCGCATCCAACCAATGTGACGCGATTGAGCCTGGTCGTGGATCTTGATCCCTTTGCGCTCCAGATGGCATCTGTAAGCCTCTGCAGCCTCGATCCAGTTTCGAGAGCGCTTTACATCCGCCTTCTTACCCGGCATAAATTCCAGCGGGTCAGCAGCGCTGTTGATCTGTTCACAGAGCGCATACGCCTTCCACAGGTCCAGAGGTTCGTCTTTCCGCAGTTCTGTGGTTCTGATGATGGGCTTGACCTGTTTCCCTGGAGAAAGCCGGATGGAGAGCCATGGGCTGTCTTTTACCCGCCGTGGAGTGGCTTTGGACTTTTTAGATTTCAGGTCAGCGTAGATCTGCTGAAAAATTTGGTCTGCAGGTGGTCTACTCAAAACTGTACTGGGCATGGTTTTAACCAAACTAGGTTGAAAAGCCTTCCAATGCAACAGTTCTCAGTCAGGTCGGGGGCTTAGGAAACAGGTTGAGAAAAAAGCCTGTCTTAAGCTGTCTCGGCCTGAGAAACGCAAAAAAAGGGCGATCGATTGCTCGAGAACCCAGTCACCGCGGGAGTTTTGAAAGTGGAGCCAAGGAGACTCGAACTCCTGACCCCCTGCATGCCATGCAGGTGCTCAAAAAATGAGACTTATTCCCCTGCAGTGGATTTGGGAGGTCAAACGCAGTGGCTTTACTGAGGCTGTACTGAGGAAAGCAGACGCAACCTACCGCCGCGGGGGGTGCCGTCAATGGCCGGAATGACACCAATTCAAATATCCGTAACATCCGCTACATTTAAAGTACGTTGAGCCCCAAGGGCTGCACAACAACCAGTCATGCAACGGGGACTGGATTCATGGAGCTAGCCATGAACGTGCTGAACATCGTCCGCAAGCAAACCCAGAAGCGCCAGGCTCTGGAAATTGCCCAAATCCAAGCAGCCAAATCGCAGGCACCCTTTTTGGTGTATCGCGGTGTTGCCTACACTAAGTAAACAATTACTTAACAATACAATGGCGACTTTATACATGCCGCCAGTCAAAACACACGCGCAACGTGATCGTGAGGAGGTGCTTAAACACCTCCCCGGTCGTTGCACGTATCGCGGCGTTTCATACAAATGCACAGGTCCTGGCTATTGGGCCTACTGCACAGACAGCTCGATCAAATAGACGTTTAGATAGGGCAACCTCTGCTCTGTCATGAGAATGTCCCAAAAAGATCGTCTTATTGGTGCCTACGGGGATGACAAGCTTTCCATCCCCGAATTTCTTAGTAACCCTCAGTCTCAGTGGAACAACGAATCAAAAGCGGCCATTGATGAAACCGCTGAAGATGGTGTTGAAATGGTGTTTCACAGACCAAAAGCAATTAAACCTGATCACTACAACAAAGGGGTTTCTCCATATCAAGTTGGAAGATCCATGTATGGCGCGTCGGGTTTGCAAACATATGTGATGATTAACGCACTAAAATATATTCAGCGTTACCCATTTAAGTACAAGGGTAGTCCTGAGAAACAACTCGATGATTTGATCAAGGCCAAAGAAAGCCTTGAAACCGCTATTGAGTTGCACAAAGAAATCCACGGCGAATCAAAAATTAGACATGGGTGACAACTCAATCAAATATCTAAGGTTTCGCTATACCGGAAGCCTGGATGACTTGAATGCCATCAAGGATTCCATTGAAGACATCCTTAAAGCCCAGGGATGGACAAGAGGCTTCTCCGAGCTGGCACCACTAGAGGCCAACCCTAGGATCTATGCCTGGGCTACAGGTTGGAAGAGGCACGACGGTTATAACGCTCAGTAGTTTTGAAGCATCCAGTAAGACAGGAGCATGTAAGCGACGATCAACAGCAATAGAAAGGCTATGAAGCTGGCGTCCCACTGGAAATAGGTCAAATACTCAATCACCGTCTGCCCTGGCCTCTATAGATCTTTCTGCGAGGTGAACGCTTTGTTCTGCCTGCTGTTGTCCTTACTCGGCGGCCGTCACCAATGCAGGTTCTTTTTGGCTTACCCACCATGCATGAATTTTTATATAACATCAGACCATATATCGACGGCAGAGTTCGAGCATTTCTACTCGATGTTGGAAGCCATTCCAGCCCCCATTAATTTTGTAACAGCAGGCATCGAAACCGTCCTCCAGACAGATCCTGAGTAGGTCGTTATTGGTGATCCAGGAAATAGCACTGCTAAAGGGATACTTTTCGGCGACATAAACCGCACCCTCATGAACGATCAAATGATCGTCAATATTCTCGTTTTTAAGGAGCCATTCACGAAACTTAATGTAGTTATATTTACCTGTTAATTGCAACACTCCAGCTCCCTTCCACTTTTCACCTTCGTCCGGTCCGTGCCTAAGATCCTCACGTCCGCGTAGATATAAACCATCAGACAGCTCAAGCATCCATTTCAGCTGACCAGTCTCATGCAAAATATTTGCCATGAGCATCCTGGATGCATCAAGGTGATTGCTAAATCCGGTCACCTCAAAAAGATATGCACAGTCTTGGCAAAACTCAACGGAGAAATGTTTAGCGCTGAAGTAGGTCAGCTTCTCAAACAAGAACGGAGTGAATTTCATGCTGACTGCAGCACCCGTCTTGTTGCGGTACAACCGCACCCACGAGGCATAATCAGCCATCGTGTCTGGATCCAGGGCTTCAACTTCCTCCTGGAGCAGGTTTACGGCATCAACGTGGTTTTGGTTGGCTGGGTCATAGTGCTTAAAAAAGTCTCTAAGCTTACCCGGGTCAAATCGATTTCCCATCTTTATCAAAGAATTTGTATGTGGCCTGCAGTGGACCACCTAGTAGTTCTTGAGCCTCAGAGCCATCAGACTCGTGCTCAATAATTTCAAATTGCTCAGGTTCCTCAGGTTGCTGTTCGTGCCACTGTTCCTCTGCACGATCAAGCTTTGACGGCAGCGTTGCGTAGAACTTGTGCTTTTGAACCCATCGCTGGATCAGATCCGTAGTTGATCTGGAGTTATAGGTCCAAAGCATCCGCCCATCGGGCGGCATATTTACTTTCCCCGCTTGTTCTTAAGCAAGGCGTTGATCGCTGACATGCCCAGTTGTAGCAACGAGTTTGACTTAACCTTTTCCTGTGGAATCAAGGCAAGTCCTTCGCTTAGGGCACCCAAGACGATCCAGAAGATAGGGGACTCAATGAAGCCCATTTTGATTAATTAGTTGATGCGCCCTTATTGTAACCAAACAAAATTTGGTCTAGTTTATTATCCATCCGATCGATTCTGTCATCAAGACGTTCCAGGATCAACGTCAGATCTGATTTGTCGACGTAATCCTTGGCCAGCTTAAGTTCAATCGCATCCATACGAGCGTCTACCTTTTGGATGTGGGCATTGTGCTTCAGATCAACCGCCTCGAACTTACGGCCCAGGGTCAACAGGGCCGACAGTCCACCACCAGCGACACCGAGCACAATGCTCAGTGGAATTACAGGTTCCACGCCAAAATTGCACTCATAAACAGATTATAGAGAATACTAATTAGGCGTCAAAATGTGCCGCAATCGATACTTACGCTGGACAAAGTACCACCAGTAATGTTGACGTTATTGGCGGCTTGAGTTGCAATGGATCCCAGACCCAAAGAGGTGCGAGCGGTGGCACCAGACTCGGCTACAAATGTCGAGCCATTGGCAACAATAAAGTTACCGTCAGTAACACCCAGAGCACCAATAGCTGACAGCTTGGAGTTGAATTGCTGAACATCAGAGCCGATCGCCACGCCCAGGGTCCCCCTGGCAGTTGCTGCATCGCTGTCATCCAGAAGTGTCCGAGCGAAGGCAGTCAGATCGGCAACAGAAGCGGTTCCAGATCCGGTGAAGAAAGGAACCTTGTTCGCTGCAGATGTCGTGGAGGCCAAGGCCGACAGCTCGGAACTTGCGGCCTGGACGTTTGTACCGATGACGAGGCCCAGGGTTGCTCTTTGGGCGGCAGCATCTGCATCATCCAGCAGAGCACGACCAGCAGCCGTCAGGTCGAAGGTGGCAGCAGTCGAGGCGCTATCGAAGAAGACACCTTTGTTGGCCGCTTGTGACACCCCAGCGATATCATCGAGGATGTCGGAGTGGGCTTGCGTATTAGTGCCGATGGCCAGGCCGAGCGCACTTCTGGCTGCACTCGCTGAAGTCGCCCCGGTTCCTCCATCGCTGATCGCCAGCGTTCCGGTAATAGAGCTAGCGCCCAGGTTTACACCTACTTCACCGCTCTCCAGAACTATGCCACCAGCACTCTTGATATCAAGAGATAGATCAGCACCGACTTTCTGGATCCCTCCCGAACCCGTAATATTTCCGGCTCCGCTGAACTGGGCAAAGGCTAAACCTGTAGAGCCAACAGTAATAGAACCGGAAGTTGTTAATACGAATCCGGCTGACCCATTCAGACTACCTTCTTCCGTGAACGTAAACAATCCACTTGTAACTTCTGAATTTTCATTAGCATCAGAAGCACGAACCCAACTGCCACTTTTGGCCAGATAAATCCCGTTTTCAGATGCAGTGTTCTGATCTTTTACAAGAACTCGATCATCAGCACTGAGGGAAATACCATCTAAATTTTGAAGACCACTAAGCGTAATATTTGAACCAGGGGTCGTGACTCGAACCGAATCTTTTACATCCAGGCCAGTTTTGACTGCATCTACGTATGCCTTACTAGCAGCATCAGTCGACTGGGTTGCTAGTGCCAGACCAGTGATCTTTTGGCCATTCAGACTAACGTCAGCAGTAGGTGCAGCTAGCTGATCGAGACGGTTGGTTCTAACGCCAGCATCGAAGTCACTGATCTTGGTGTGAGCGATCGAAGGCAGATCCGAAGCCTGCAGGGCCGCGATAGCAGTGACCAGACCCTTGCCGTTGACGGTGACACCAGAAGTCGTGCCAGGCGAAGAGTTGACGGTCGCCAGAGTAGTGGTAATCGAAGTCGTGCCGGAGCCACTAAGGTCTCCACTCAGCGCGATCGACTGATTACCTTGAATATAATTTTGCGCCTTCACAAAGGCTGTCGTAGCAACGGATGTGTCGTTATCTCCAGTTGCCGGGGTGGTGGCAGTTGCGGAACTACCAAGAACAACACTGCCGCTAAAAGTCTTGGCACCAGTGATAGTTTGTGTACCACTAAGTGATACAAAAGCGCCGCTACCCGCGATGGCAATGATACTAGTAGCATCACCACTTCCGTCGTCGCCTTTACCGGCCCAGACAACATCGTTTACAAAGTTAAGCGCAACTTCGCCTGCACCGAGGGTCGTGGGGCTGTCTGTGCTCCCTGAATTGCGACGCTTTAGTCTAATTGTGTTGCTCATGATTAGTGCTGAAAATTAGAAGGCGCTAGAAATTCCCAGCGTCGGTAATTGTCTCTACTGTATGTATATTATCGGCTCTATACACGTCAGTAGAGGCATCATAATAGACGACTGATTTGTCTACTTTGGCGCTTTGGACCAGCGTGAATCCACTTCCTGCTGGACCCTGAGCGCCTTGCGGGCCGGTTGTGCTGGCAACAACGGTGATCGCATCACCACCAGTAACGACTCGCGTAACGCCCCCAGACTGGGAAATCTCAGCCTTGAGGTCGGATTGAGATACGTTTACGGTCGCCATATTTACGTCGTGTAAGTTTGCTCAACCGCTATAGAACCTTTGAGATAATAATTTTTCAGTCCGTTGGAATCAGTGACCAGCAGGTCATAGAACAACAGATCAGGGAAGAGTGCCGTCTGGACATCAGTCAGGCTGATGTTAATTTGACCGTTGGCTCGGTCAGAATAAATAATGCCAAAATTGGCAAAGTTCTTAGAACCATTCTTATTGAATACAGACGCAGCAACAGTTGCGCCTGTCAGATTGATCGCAGCGTTATTCGCATCCTTAAATTGGATGTCTGCGTTCCAATCTTGACCACGTTGAATAGTGAAATTATAGGTGCCTGGACTGACGGACATAGATACACCTCCTTTCTAAATTTTAACCGACAAAAATATGCCGCAAGCCATAACTAGACCTGCAGCATATTAATTGGAGACTGTATTTATTTATCAGACCCTCAGGACCAACCGGCAGGGAAACCTGCTGCTGATACGGGTGCGTGCTGGTTGTCGATCTGAGCCTTAAGTGCAGCTTCGATCTCGGCTACTTTTTCGTCGCCGCCAAGTTTTTCCTTCGTCCAGGTTAGAACAAGCTCAGGCGTCAAATCAGCGAAAGGCACAACTTCATAGCCCTCCTCAGGAGCATCCAGGCCGACGGACCCATAAGCCGACGAGCTATAGGTATCGTCTTTCGCCTCAATTGTGTAATGGACGGTGTAAACAACGCCGTCTTGGTCATCACCTGCGGCTGCTGTATGACGCTCAAGCTGGGCGACATTCCAAGAATAAGTAACTGACATGATAAACAGGTATGTCAATATGATCGTACCTAAGAATTTATACTCTGTTTGAACAATAAGTGCCGTAAACCGAACAAAAAGCCCCGCGATGTCACGGGGCGGTAAACCGTTAGGCGATACCAGCATCAGATAGACGCTGCTCAAGGGTTTCGATCTTGGCGATTGCTTCCTGTAGTGCAGCAGTCAGCAACGGCACCAGCTTTGAATAGTCCATGCCTTGATAGACAGGTTCACCATCTTGATCTATTTCATCATGTTCCCCTGTTACAGCGTTAGAAACAACTTGTTGCGCTTCATGAGCCAAAAAGCCATCTAAGGTTAAGTCAGGGTTTT
>VMHT01071868.1_pt1 | contig 10863 bp, 16 predicted proteins | sample 4693611 | NCBI WGS metagenome assembly VMHT01 (sample SAMN12280063, study PRJNA550983) | marine metagenome | isolation source: seawater sampled from same location over 5 years 0.02-0.2 micron viral filtrate | place: USA: collected off the coast of southern California halfway between the port... ... | reverse complement strand
AAAGTTTTTGTTATTAGAAGAAGATATAAAAGAAATGTTAGATGAAGATATTAAAAAGTTGGTAGATAAAGTAGATAAGAAAGCTTGGGGGTGGATGAATGATACATACTGAGATACTTTCTATTTGCTTAAATCATGAACACTACAGTAAAGTTCGTAGGTTTATTAATCGTGATATGTTTAATCATGAGTACGGTATGGTATATACCCTAATTGAAAAGATACATGACAAGTATGATGACAAGATACTAACAATTCGTGATTTAAAGGTCATGTATGCTGACCTATATCCTGCTGTTCCTAAGTCTACAAGGCAGAATATACTAGATAGGATAGATGAACTAGATGAAAATAGTCCTATATCGGAACTAAACTATGATGCTATAAAGAATTTTTGGGGTAGACAAAAAGCAAAAGAGATAGGCGAAAAAGCCGTTGACATTTATACAGGGTCTGATGCTGACATTAGTGGATTAAGAAGATTAGTTGAAATGTTAGATGAACAAAATATGGTTGGAAGTGAAACCTATAATCTTGTTGAAGAAGATATTGAGGAGTTGTTTACTTTAAATGGTGGCACAGGTGAGTTTACACATAGATTATTAGCGATGGCTGACAATGTTCCTGCATTAGATAGAGGTCATTTTGTTATTCTTTTTGCTAGACCAGAGATAGGTAAGACGACATTTTCTAGTTTTAATGCATCTGGTTACATAAAACAAGGTAAGAAGGTAACGTATTGGGCAAACGAAGAACCTGCTGTTAGAATTAAATTAAGAATAGTTCAATCATACTTTAATCAAACAAAAGAAGAGATTGCTGATAACATAGAAAATTATAAAGAAGAGTACCTAACAAAAATAAAACCGTATCTGACAGTTTTTGATAGTGTAGGTACACACATTGATGAGTTAAATGAGTATGCTAGAATTTATAAACCAGATGTAATGTTTGTTGACCAATTAGATAAAGTTCATATAACAGGTCAATACAATAGAACAGATGAAAAATTAAAAGATGTTTATGTACGAGCAAGAGAAATAGCAAAACGACATGATTGTTTACTTTGGGCGGTATCACAAGCTAGTTATGAAGCAGAGGGTAAATCAATAATAGATTATTCTATGTTAGATAATTCAAGAACAGGTAAGGCGGGTGAGGCAGATTTAATTATTGGTATTGGAAGAGGTGCTGACAATATTGATTTATCTGACCCATATCGTAATATAACAATAAGTAAGAATAAATTAAATGGTTGGCATGGTTCGAGACATGCAAGAATAAGTATACAGAGAGGAGTGTTTGAGAGTGATAACGACACTTGATGTTGAAACAACATTTGATGTTGATGCCGACAATAAAATAACGTCTAGCCCTTTTAATGGTAACACATTAGTTTCAGTTGGATATAAAATTGATGACAATCCAGTTGAGTATTTATGTTTTTATCATAGAGATGAACCACCGACACCAAATGCAAAAAAGATTTTACAAAATGTTTTAGATAAAACTGATGTACTTGTAGGTCATAACATAAAGTTTGATTATAGTTGGTTAGTTCAATGTGATTTTACTTACGATAATAAATTACATGATACTATGGTAATGGAATATATCATGGCAAGGGGTGTTAAGTGGGGATTTTCATTGGAAGATTGCTGTAAAAGAAAAGGAGTTGCACTTAAAAAAAGTGAACTAATTCAACCATTTATGGCTAATAAAGTGTCTTATGAAAAAATACCTTGGAACATTGTTTATGAGTATGGTAAGCAAGATGTTGAAAGTACATATCAACTTGCAATTGCACAGTTAAGTAAATTAAAAATAGGATGGGGAGATTTATATGTCTAATGGAATAGTACCTACTATAAAACTTTCAATGGAACTAACAAAAGTTTTAGCTGACATTGAGATGAATGGATTACATATTGATACTAACGTATTAACAAATATAAAAGATAAATTTGAAAAAGAATTAATTGAATTACAAACTTACTTACAAGAAAAAGTAAAATATTTTATGGGAGACACACCAATAAATTTAGATTCACCAGAGGATAGGTCTATACTTTTTTATTCTATGCGTATTGTTGACAAGAAAGTATGGGCGACAAGATTTAATATTGGCTTTGAAGTTAGAGGTAACACAAGAAAACCAAAAAGAAAAACTCAGTTTTCTGATATGAGAGAATTTTATACAGAAATAAATTCTATGGCTCGTGCTGAATTAAAAACTCATGGAACTGTTTGTCATAACTGTCAAGGAACTGGTAAGTACACTTATATGAAAAAAGATGGAACACCTAGTAATGTAAAACGACACTGTAAAACTTGTAATACAAAAGGTTTACTATTTACTAATAAAGATGAAAGAGCAGGATTAAGATTAAAACCTAGAAATTCTATTGATTGTTCTGCTATGGGATTTAAAACTGACAAAGAAGTATTAGAAAGTCATTTGACATCGACAAAAGGAGTTGAGCATGAGTTTCTAATTAAGTATGTACGCTATTCTGCAATAAGAACTTACTTAAGAACTTTTGTTGATGGTATGCAAAAAGCTATAAGTAAAGATGGTATGGTACATCCACAATTTATGCAATGTGTTACAAGCACTGGTAGACTTTCATCTCGTAATCCAAACTTTCAAAACATGCCTAGGGGTAATACCTTTCCTGTTAGAGAATGTATTACATCTAGATGGGAAGGTGGAAAAATATTAGAGGGTGACTACTCTCAACTTGAATTTAGAGTTGCAGGATTTTTAGCTAATGACAAACAAGTATTTGAAGATGTTAGAAATGAAGTAGATGTTCATAGCTACACTGCTAGAATATTAGGTGTATCTAGACAAAAAGCTAAGTCCGACACCTTTAAACCGCTATATGGGGGTATACTAGGTACCCCGAAACAGATGCAATACTATCGTGCTTTTAAATCTAAGTACGAAGGAGTCACTAGATGGCATAGAGAACTACAGAATGAAGCTCTGATAACAAATAAGATTAGATTACCTAGCGGTAGGCAATACTTTTTTGGTAATGTAGAAAGATTAAGAAGTGGAAGTGTAACTAATTCTACAGCTATTAAAAATTATCCTGTTCAAGGTTTTGCTACAGCAGATTTATTGCCGATTGCATTAATTAATTTAAAAAAGTTGTTGACAAATCGTAAATTAAAAACTATTATCTGCAACACAGTACATGATAGTGTCGTTTTGGATGTATATCCGGGCGAAGATAAACAAGCTATCACAACTTTAAAAGATGCTATGATGTCTTTATCCGATGAGTGTATAAAGCGTTATGGTTTTAAATATACAATGCCAGTTGGTATCGAGTTAAAACTAGGTTATAACTGGCTCAACATGAAGGAGGTTTATAAAGCCAATGGTTGAAAATGTTGAAACACAAGCATTATCAGTAAGCACTAATTTTGACAATTTAAGTGATGCTGAATTAATGCGACTTACTGGGCAAACTGATGGCGGTGGGCCATCTGGTTCAGTATTATCGAGACTATCAATAAACTACGACACAGAAGATGAGAATGAAAATCCATTACCTAGAGGTAATTTTGCCTTAAAGCTTGATGGAGAAAATATTTATTCTAAGAATGTAAAGTTTAGACCTTTTATTAGGTTATATGCTTACAGTTATTGGGATAACAACTCGCAAGAGTTTACATCAAGTGTGCAAATGCCATCTTTAGGTGACCAGTTTGCAGACTCATCTGGTAATTACAAGTGTGGAAAGTTATCTAGAGAACAATTTGAAAGTTTAAAAGATGATGACCCACAGCGTGTTATACAAAGTTCTATTAAATGTAATCAAGTTTTGTATGGTGTAGCAAGTATGGAAGGTAAAAAATCTAATGGTGAAGTAGCCAAGATTGATGAAGTTCCATGTGTTTACTATGCAAAAGGTACAAACTATGTTCCATTTAGTACAACACTTGCTAGTTTAGCAAAACAAAATAAACCTATGATACGCACTAATCTTTTGTTATCTACCAATAAACAAAAGTCTGGAGGTAATTCTTACTTCTCAGTAAATGCTAAAATAGGTGATTCGGTAGACTCTTTATCTGATAAGGATAAAGATTTACTTAAAGAGTTTTCGATTGCGATTAAATCCGTAAACGAAAGTGTCATGGAGAAGCATAGAACTTCTGTTAAGCAAAAAACTAAAGATGGCGACCACTCCCTAGCTATTGAGTTAGACAGCTAATAGATGTTATCTACTCTAATAGAGAATTTTCTCTATGATGCAGTTGGGGGAAAGTCTAAACCACTTTCCCCCGATGTTATTAAAGAGTTTAAAGAGTCTTGTGGTAGAGCATTAGAAAAACAATTTAACGAACAAATGGATTGGCGTATTCGTATGTCTGGTCTTGGTAAGCCTTTATGCCAACAGCAGTTAGAAAAAAAAGGTATTAAAAAAGAGTTTCAATACAATACAATAATAAAATTTTTGATGGGGGATTTGCTAGAAGCGGTTGCTATAGCAGTTATGAAAGGTGCAGGTATAAACATAGAAAAGTTGCAAGAACCTGTGTCATTAAAAATTGGTGATATAGAATTAAAAGGTACATACGATGTTAAGATAGATGGTAGGGTATGGGATATAAAATCTGCAAGTCCTGCAAGTTTTCTTAGTAAGTTTGGTCAGTATGGTAGTTACAATAAAATAAAAGAAAATGATTCATTTGGATATATTATGCAAGGACATATGTATAGTGAGGCGGATGACTCACCTTTTGGTGGTTGGATAGCAATAAATAAAGTTACTGGTGAATTTGCTGTATGTGAAGCACCAGAAGACCAAAAAGAAGATAGAAAAGATATGTTAGAGCAAGCTAACGAAACAATTAAGATACTTAATTCTAAAACTAAATTTAAGAAATTATTTAATGATATAGAAGAAACGTATGTACCGAAGTCTGGTAAACAAAAGGGTATGAGAATATCTACTGGTAACACTCTTTTAGAAAGCACATGTGGGTACTGTGAGTTTAGAAGTCATTGTTGGCCTAAAGCTGAGTTACATGAAAAGGTTACATCAAAAGCTAAGTCAAAGCCGTTGGTTTGGTATAATAAGTTAAAGAATACAGAGGTAAAAAATTTATGAACGTATTATGGTTATCAGCACCCTATCGTAAAGATGATATAATGGCTAATAAAGATGCTATTTGGGTATATACTGAAAATGAAGAACAAACTGGTGGTGGTGAAGTCACTGAGTTTATGAGGTCTACAGAAAATTGTCATCCTTTAATAGTAAGACAACATCACGGAAAAGATGGTTTTTATAAAGAGGATAACATACTAAGAACTACACAAGTTATTGAAAGGTATTTTAACTCTTTGTTTATAAAAATAAAACAAGGTAAATTAGCTATCTTACCTACCATAGATATAAATGAAACTATGATAGAACTAGAAAAAAACGCACCTAGTTTACACTCTGTTTTTGTAAAAAATATTGAAATTACAAATAGATACAAAACAAAAAGTTTAATATGAAAAGAAAGGGATTTCGTTCTGAGTTTGAAAGAGGTTTTGCCCACTGGTTGATTAAGAATGATGTTAAATATGACTATGAAAAGTTTTACATAGAGTATCAACCTAAAATTAAAAAGTATACTCCCGATTTTTATCTTTCAAAACAAGGTATATACATAGAAACAAAAGGTTTTTTTGATTTAGCAGATAGACAAAAACATTTATTAGTTAGACAACAAAATCCCGATATTGATATTAGATTTTTATTTGTAAATGCTAATAATAAACTTAACAAATCGAGTAAAACAACTTATGGTCAATGGTGTGATAAGAATAAAATACTATGGGCAGAGAAAAGGATTCCTAAAGAATGGTTGAGATAAACGAGTTTATTGATGAAAGTGAAAAAATGTCTTTATTACCCGATAGGTTTTACTTAATACTTAAACCAAAAGGTGATGGTAGTTTTAATGTAGTTGCTTATGATACAACTGACCCATCTAAACCTGTTGATTCTACTTTTTATGTTTTAAAAGGTTTAATGGAAACATTAGAGATTGATTTAGATAAGTTAGTACAACTAGGTCAAATGGCTATTATGGATAAGGTGGTTGAATTACAATCTACCGGAAAAGAACCAACAACAGAATTATTAGAAACAGACATAGAACAAATAGACATGGGTAAAAAACATTGACCAAAATAGAAGAGAATAAATCTAGTAGTATTAAAAAGTTAAAGTCACATGATTTTTCTATTACAAAATTTAGTAAAGACTTAAAGTATGGCAAGAAACATGAGAAGCTTGTTATGGAGTCTAGACTAGATTATGAGCTTAAAACAGATAGATTAGCACATAAAACAGGTAATGTATACGTTGAATATGAGTCTAGAGGTAAAAGTAGTGGTATAACAACCAGTAAGGCTAACCTTTGGATATTTAAAATAGTGGATAAAAAGGATAAACATTTGTTTTCTATTGAGATTCCTCTTGACAGATTGCGTAAAAAGGTGTACAATAAATACCCTACCACTCTTGGTGGCGACCATAGAACATCTAAAGGTTATCTGGTTTCTTTAACAGATTTGGTATCTACACAATGACTATAACAAAAGAATTACTTAGTAAAGCATTAGAATTAGTAGGCGGTCAGCGTCAAAAAGATTACGGAGATAAAGTAAAGAACCACGATAATATAGCAAAACTTTGGAGTGCATACTTAGATGTTAAAGTAGATGCACATGATGTAGCTATTATGATGAGCTTACTTAAAGTTGCTAGAACTAAATTAGGTGAAAGAACAAAAGATACTTATGTTGATATGGCGGCCTATGGTGCTATAGCGGGTGAAATACAATTTAAAAAGGGAGAGAATAATGGAAACTAAAATAGTTAAGATACGAAAATTAGATGATATAGATAAGAATGATTGGGAAGTTAACTTTAGTAATGAAACACAAATACTTTATACACATGAGGAGTTATTTAAAATTATGGAATTAGGATTAGCTAGAGAAAAACCAGTAGTAAAAAAAGAGGAAACAGGTACTCCTATATTTTTTCCTAAAGATGAAGAGTTTGAAAATATGAAAAAGAAAGAAAAGAAAATAGTAGCTAAATTTAGAGAAGATGTTACTAGTCTATCAAGTGCAAAGTTCAATAAGAAGTATAGCAAAATTAGGGGAGATAATATAAATGATGTATTAGATGAATGATACTGTAATAGCTAGTTTTAAAGTAAAGATAACAAAAGAAGGTTTGTTAATACTAGAAACGGAGTTAGCAAATCCTATTGATTTTACTGAAGCCATGGATAAATGGAACCCCGAATACGAAAACACCCCGGTAATAGCATCTATGTTAGATTACTATTCCGGGGTGTTTAATTTAATGATTAAGGATAGTCAGAAACTAACTAATTAAATTCCTAACTGTAATTGGTTAAACCCTTCTATAGGGTATGAGTCTACTTCAAAACATAAAGAATCAAAGTGTGCATCATGGTCTCCTTGACTATCAGCATACATTTTAAATTGCTCTACATATAATTCAGTAGATGACAAGCATGTATCCATATCTGGATATATGTATCCTTGATATCTTACTGATGGCCAATTTGGCATAGAAGTTATTATTATTGCCATTGCTATTTTAATCATCTACCCTCCTAACGGGTTAGTAGATTTTAACTTTATTTCTTCTAACTGTATATCTTGTAATTCATTTTCTTTTAGTGCTATAGCAATATTCTTTTCAATCTCAGATAATGACTCATTAATTTTTTTAATATCTTTCTTAAGACCATCAATATTAGGTATGTTTATACCCGCTATAGATTGTTTTACACTAGATATTTGTTCGTAGACTTCAGTTAAATTTGTTTCTTCTGGTATATCAAGCATTGCTATTTCTTCTCTTACTTTAGCAATTTGTGCAAATACAGAAGTTAAATCAACAGGTTGTATTTTCTCTTCTACTTTTGCAATTCTATCAATTAAATCTACTTTATATTCATTTGCATAGAGTAAAGCACTATCTACTTTTGCATTTAATTCTTTATCTTTTTCTTTTAGCGGGTTTAAATTAACTGCGGGTGTAGATTCTATTGCATCTAATCGTGAATTAAACTGGCCCCAAGTGTAAAATCCCCCTCCTATTGCCCCAATAACACCTAAAAGTGCCGCATATGTGCTAAGTTTATCCATTATCTTCATTGTTTTAATGCCTCCAATTCAGCTAATAATTTGTTTTTCGCTTTGTTAATACTTAGTAATTTAACCCTATGTATCTCAACAGGGTCATTGTTTTTATAGGAATTAAGCGAAGTTCCCACATAAATATCTCCCGAGTAGGAAGATAAATCAACTTGTAAAAATAATCCCAAGCTAGTGCTTTCGTATATTTCTTTTGCAGAATAGAAAGCTATTTCTTTATATGCATCGAGACTATTATCTTTAAAAAATAAATCCTCTTTTGATAAGTTTTGAGTTGTTTCTTTTGTTACTTGTGCTATTCTTTTAGCTATTGTTTTTAAATTTTTCTTTAATTTAGTTTCGGTATCTCTAACATCTGTAATAACCCGGTCTTCACTGTCCACCTGCTTTGGCTCTTCCGATTGTACATCTTCTTGTTCTCCACTATCTTCTGGTTGTACATCGGACTCCTCAGAGCTTTCGCTACTGGGTTCTTCCTTTTCTGGTTCTTTTTGTTTTTCATTTTCGGGTTCATTACTTGCTACTTCTTTTTCTACAGGTTTTGATTCTGTAGTATCCTCCATTGCTTCTTTTTCATTCTCCTCAATCGTTGGAACGCTTTCTTCCTCCGTTGTGAGACTTTCCATCGGTTCCTCAAACTCTTCAAAAGATTCCTCAGTAAGTTCGTCATTGAACTCCTCCTCAGTTATCTCTTCAAAAAACTCTTCGGCAGTAATGCCTTCATCCTCTAGAAACTCCATGAACTCTTCTTCCATGCCAGTCTCTTCTAAAAATTCAGTAAAATCCTCTTCAAATTCTTCTGTGAATACCTCTTCTATCATCATAGGTGGAGGTTCCATAGTAAAATCTTCTTCAAAAAATACCTCTTCCATACTTGGCATCTCTTGAAAATCCATCTCTTCAAAAACCTCCATCTCAAATTCTTCCATAATTGGAGGTAATTCTTCTATATAAACTGTTTCTATATCTTCAAATGGTATATAAAAATCGTCTTCCCAACCCATATCATCATCGAAGTATACTTCTTCTTCTATAGGTATTTCAAATATAGGTAAGTCTTCTTCATACCAATTAAAATCATCTGGTATGTCTTCTATTATATCTACTATATCTGTATCAATATCATCTATAATATCTTGTGTTTCTACACTTATAGGAGGTATGTAAGTATAACTAATATCTAATGTAACATTATCTACATCTGGCCCACGATGGTAGTTATCATAAGTTGTGCCTGCTGTTTCATTATATAGTTCTGCTCTTATTGTAAAATCTGTTTGTGTGTTTGAGCCTTGAGTATAAATATTCGTATAGTTTGTAAATGTACCACCGTTTCCCGCCCTGTTAGGGTCATGGTCATTTATATCTCTAACTTGTGTAGATACTGAACCATCAGAGCCTGTAACAGTTTGTTTAAGGGTAAGTGTATTTTCAATACTATTCCAAAACCATACATCTGCCCCCATAGTTGAGGTAAAACCTTGATTAATTTCTGGCTGTGTTAGATGGCCATCACCAACTAAATCTACATCTTGATATACATTATCTTCTTCATGCCCTTCAAATGCTAATACACCGCCACTATCATCCATTCCTGTTTGATATGGAAACCCATTCCAAGCACCATGGCTGTGAACACCTTCACCGCCGTCTGTCGACCAACCAGTTGTAGTAGTATTGTTTCCAGTTCCAAATGTTGAATTGGAAAGGATGTTACCTGTAGTTAGTGTTTGTGTGTTACCAATACTGTATATACACAAAAAGGATATTAGTATAGATACCCATATTCCGTAGTATAAGTATCTCATCCGCTATGTACGTTAATTACTTTTTTCTCACCAGTGTCTAGGTCAGTTTCAATAATTATGTTATCTACCTCTTCTTGCTTTTTCAAAGTTTCTAGTTTAGCTTTTTCTTCTTCTATCTTTTTAGCTAGTGCTTCTTGCTCTAGTCTAAGTCTTTCAGCTTCTTCTTGTCTTGCTATCTCCGCTAATTCGTTGTCAATACGAGAACGTATTTCTAATTTTGATACATAAGACTCATAATCTGGTCTTTCTATATCATACTTATTCCATTGTTCTATTGCTTCTGGGCCTATCTTTCCTTCAAATGGACAAGGTGTTCCTGCCATAAGCATAGCTTCAAAAACTCGTTCATCTTGACATAGAATACTTACAGCCGCTACCTTCATTCCGTAGTCAAAAAGTACCTTACTTAATTTTATTCGTTCACAGTTAAGGTCACGAACATGTTTACCAAAAGAGCCACCAAAACCAAGAGTAGATACAGAGCCACTAACCCCCATGCTACAAACATCTTGAGACATAGCTGAATACGAAGGGGCATTAGCTGAGTTGACGGGTACATCTGACCCATTGGTAGTAGATGAAGTGGTACTTGTTGTTGTGTTCGTTTGCCCTCCGGAGTATGAGTTTGTTGTTGTAGATGTGTAACCACCTGTAATTTGCGTGTTACTACCCGAGGAGTTTGTTTGTGCGTTGTTGTCATTTGTTGAATCTCCCCATGTTGATGAACTTATACAAAGTATAAAAGTTAATAAAAATGCTAATAATAAATTACTTCTTAACAAGGCTACCTCCAAAATATAATCCAATAATTGCAGACATTAGGTGAGTATCTAAAGG
>VMHT01042513.1_pt1 | contig 10864 bp, 12 predicted proteins | sample 4693611 | NCBI WGS metagenome assembly VMHT01 (sample SAMN12280063, study PRJNA550983) | marine metagenome | isolation source: seawater sampled from same location over 5 years 0.02-0.2 micron viral filtrate | place: USA: collected off the coast of southern California halfway between the port... ... | reverse complement strand
TTTGTTGTTCACCGAATATGGCAAATAGAAACACGAATAGGTGCGGGACCAGCGCATCCCCTCCATATTTTTAATGAATTCATTTAATTCAAAATCAAATTTATAAGTGATTCCAATTTGTAATTCATCACGGTGCTGAAACGCAAAAAGTCTAATAGCTCTCATAAACCTATTTTAAACAAATAAGCGGCGAAATTAGTTGGGTGAAAACCCTAAAAATGCGGTGTAAGAAGAGAAATTACCTAAAAAGATCTTTATATTCTATGAAGAAAGCTTCCATCTGCTCCATAGTATTATTAAGAAATTTCATCACCTCTGGCCAGTGTTGCCGGTTGTGGATATTTACACCATCTAACTGAACGTAAACCCGGGAAACTATTTTTCCTTCGGGAAGTTCATATTCTTCCTCGAAAACGGCTTCAGGTAAATATTCAGAAACCAAGATGTTTTTTAGGGAAAGCAGTTTTTCAAAATAATAGGCTCTAATCAGCGGGTCTTCATCTATCACATCTATAGAAACCTGGGCGAATTTTCGGTTAAAAGTGAATTTAAGCTGAAGTTCTTTTATGCCGGTATCATACAAAACCCATTTTCTGTGGAAAACGATACCGAAGCTGGTCCAGAACTGTTGTCTTAATTTCTTGCTTTCAGCTTTGCTAAACATATCAAATTAAATAAGCCAGTAAAATTCCGCCTACAATTACCGCGAGTTTAGAAATATTGAATTTATGGTTCTTGGAGGCTTCGAATAGAATAGTGGTAGAAACGTGTAGAAAAATACCAATCACTAAGGCATTAATGTAGATTGAAATCTCTTGAAGTACACTAAATTGAGATTTAAAAAAACTTCCCAAAGGCGTCATTAAAGCGAAAACTGCCAGGAATACACCAACTTTAATTTTACTCAAATTAGAATGAATTAGAAAAACTGAAAGTATAGTCGCCACCGGAATTTTATGTATTACAACTCCGTGTAAAATATGATCGCCTTCATCCATAGGGAAACCTTCCAGGAAAGCGTGCACACTTAAACTTAGTAGTAATAGCATAGGAAATTTATTCATTCCTTCCTGCTGGTGCAGGTGGCCGTGTTCCACGCCTTTTGAGACAAATTCAAGGATAATTTGAAGCAGTAATCCAAGCATAATAAAAATGCCCACCTCGTTAGTGCCGTTTAAATAAACCTCGGGCAATAATTCAAAAATTGTAACCGCTAAAAGATAAGCCCCGCTAAAACTAAGCAGCAATTTAAACCCAGTAGAGGAGGAGGGTTTTAAAAAAGTAGCGATAAGATAGCCGGCAAGCACAGAAAGAAGGGGTAAAATATAGATCATTAATTACTGCAAAATATTATTAGAAAACCTGAGTCGTAAAAGCTTTTAGAATATTTCAGTATCCAAAGCCGGCAATACCTTTATTCAGCAAAATTACCCTATTTTTGTGGACTGTAAAAAACCGATATGGAAAATAATTTTAAAATGATCGCTAAGACCATGTATGGTTTTGAGCCAGTTTTGGCTAAAGAACTCATGGCACTTGGCGCGATGGATGTAAAAGAAGGAACCAGAAATGTAAGTTTTGTAGGCGATACCGGCTTTATGTATAAAGCCAATCTTTGCCTAAGAACAGCTATTAAGATCCTTAAACCTTACCAGAGTTTTAAAATATTTTCTGAAGACGATCTTTACAAGCAGATTTACGATTTACCCTGGGAGAATTTTATGGATGTAAACGATACCCTGGCCATTGATGCCACGGTGCATTCTGATACGTTTACACATTCTAAGTATATTTCCCTTAAAACCAAAGATGCTATCGTAGACCGGTTTCGGGATAAGTTTGGTAAAAGACCAGATGTAGATCTTGATTTTCCAACCTTGCGACTTAATATTCATATTGAAAAGAACTTTTGTAACGTTTCTTTTGATTCTTCCGGACAATCGCTACATAAACGTGGCTATAAAACCGCGACTAATATTGCGCCTATAAATGAAGTTTTAGCTGCCGGAATGTTATTGCTTTCCGGTTGGGACGGCCAGTGTGATTTTATGGATCCTATGTGCGGTAGTGGTACTATTTTAATTGAAGCCGCGATGATTGCCTGCAATATTCCGCCGAATTTAAACCGAAAGGAATTTGCTTTTGAACGCTGGAAAGATTGGGACGAAGATCTATTTGAAAAAATAGAAGCTTCTGTGCTGAAGAAAATGCGGGAATTTCATTTTAAGATCAAAGGTTATGATACCTCGCCATCTGCAGTGCATAAAGCCATAGATAATATCGAAAATGCTAATCTTTCTGAATTTATTAAAGTAGAAAGACAGGATTTCTTTGCTTCACAAAAAGAGGGCGAGCGCCATTTACATATGTTATTTAATCCGCCTTATGGAGAGCGATTAGAAATAGATATGCCGAAATTCTATAAAGAGATAGGAGACACGCTGAAACAATCTTACCCGGGGACTGATGCCTGGTTTATAACTTCTAACCTGGAAGCTATAAAACACGTAGGCCTAAGACCTTCCCGAAAAATAAAACTTTACAACGGTGCCCTGGAATCTAAGTTATTAAAATACCAGATCTACCAGGGATCTAAAAAGGCGAAGTTTCAGGAATAGGATTCGGGAATCGGGAGTGGTTGATTCGTTGCTTTGATGGGGAGATTGCTTCAGTTGTACCTCCTTCGCAATGACTTTGTTTCAAAAGGAATTGTCATTGCGAGAACCTATACAAAATTTGAAAAACGGTGATATTGACGTATCAAAGCAGCGCTTTGGAATCTTTTTCCCCAGTATAAGTTTTGTTTTGCGTGAAAAAATCTTGAAGCCTTGGAAAGATTTTAGCAAAACAAAACTGGTTTTCAGCTTTGCTGAAAAATACCTTGGAAAAAGCGCCTTTTCTTTTGTTTCGTTTTCTTTGGGCGAGCAAAGAAAATGAAAGTTAGGATGCTTGAAGTCTTTTGTTAAGTTGCTGTTATTTAGGTATTTAGTAAATTAGGTTAATGATAGCGACACCGGAGCCCGGCAATCTCTCCCCGTCTTTGCGAGGAGCGCAGCAACGCGGCAATCTGTCGTTGGTTTTCGATCTGTCGATTCAAGTTTGTAAAACCAGTTAAAGCAGTTTAATTTTCAATTCCCCTATTTCTTATAAAAAGGAATCAGGTAACTAATGGTGTAGCCATAGCCCACCCCAATATTACTATCGTCGTAAGTTCGGTTAAAACCGGGGATAGCCAGGTTATCAAAGTTATCCGGCGCAGTTTGGAATAACCTGCGCTTAAGCTGCACATTTACCGATAGATATAAATTATTCAGAACTTCAACTTTAATCCCGGCAATTAATTCTATCCAGTTAGCAGTTAAACCAGAATATTCAATATTATCGGTCCTAACATCAGGTTCAAAGAAAGTGTTGGTAGTATAAATTCGATATTCGTCAACATCCTGGGTAAAAGTGGCAAAGCCATAACGCGCCCCTACAAAAATAAGGTTCTGCATTCCCGTCCAGTTTTCGTAAGCATTATAATCTGCACCGAATTTTATATAACTGCCGCTAGAAGTTAGCTTGATATTATCTTCTTGGTAACCTATACTTTCATTACCAAGTTCTGCCGCGGCGTAATAATTTTTATAAACCCTGTAATCTCCTAGGATCTCGAATCCTGAATAATCGTCCTCAAAAGCGGTTCGTGCCAGTTTACTAAGATCTGTTCCTACACGTAAACCAAATTTCTCCCGCGTAGCCAGGCTATCCTGTACCGTGGTTTCCTGGCTTAGTAAAGGGCTAGCCAAAAATAGAAAGGCAAGACTAAAAAAATATGTTGATATGTGCTTGTGTTTCATCTTCAATATTGGGTTCTTCAATAATATAAGAATCAATCCATTGCCCATCTTCACCACCTTCAATGGTTAATTTTAAACTATTGTATATTACTTTATAAGCACAGGCACGGTTTAAATAAATCTCTTCGGTGCCATAGGTAAAGGTTAGAGTGTCGGTATCTGGGGTGAATTCTTCATCTTCATCCTCTTCTTCCTCGTCAGGATCGCGATCAAATATAGTGAAGGTATAGGAAGTTGCATTTTGATCTGTTCTTAGTGGAATCAAAATGCTATCTACACTTATTCGTTGATACAATGTTTTGATTGAATCGCTTACCGTAGATCTAATACTTAAATTAGTTGGGCTGGCCGGGTTATCTCGTTCTTCGGCATCATAAAATCGCACCACCATCAAAGGAGTGGTTTGCGTTGCCTCAGGGCAAATATCATCTCTCTGGCAGCCTAAAAAAAGCATAAGTAGCCCACCGATAAAAAAGAGATTTTTAAGATATTTTGTCTTCATCTATTTTCTTTCTAAACAAACAACATTTTCTACGTGGTGCGTTTGCGGAAACATATCTACCGGTTGCACTTTAGTCACTTTATAATATTCGTCTAATAAAGAGAGGTCGCGAGCCTGTGTAGCCGAGTTGCAACTCACGTAAACAATGCGCTGTGGCAATATACCAATTATTTGTGCAATCACATCTTTGTGCATACCGTCACGAGGCGGATCGGTTATAATAACGTCTGGCTGCCCATGTGTATCTATAAATGATTCAGAAAAAACTTTTTTCATATCACCTACAAAGAATTCGGCGTTTTCAACCTGGTTGCGTTCAGCGTTCTCTTTGGCGTCTATAATAGCTTCGGGCACAACTTCAACCCCAATTACTTTTTTTGCTTTTTTCGCAACAAATTGGGCGATGGTTCCTGTGCCGGTATATAGATCGTAAACAATTTCGTCTCCTTTTAAATCGGCGAAATCGCGTGTTATTTTATATAATTCGAAAGCCTGGGCAGAATTGGTTTGGTAAAAAGATTTGGCGTTTATTTTAAACTGAAGTCCTTCCATTTGCTCAAAAATATGATCGCGGCCTTTATAGCAAATTACTTCCTGGTCATAAAGAGTGTCATTTCCTTTTTCATTGATCACGCATTGTAACGAAGTGATCTCCGGAAACATTTCTGCTACCGCATCAAGTAATAATTCTCGTTTTTCTTTGTCTTCATGAAAAAACTGAATTAAAACCATTAACTCTCCGGTAGAGGAAGTTCTAATCATCAAAGTTCTTAATAAACCTTCCTGTTTACGGGCATTAAAAAAACTGAGGTTGTTATCTGTGGCGTATTCTTTTACAAAATTTCTTATTGCATTGCTGGGATCCTCCTGTAGGTGACATTTTTTGATATCCAGAATTTTATCCCACATGCCGGGAATATGAAATCCAAGGGCATTTTTGTCATCAAAATCTTTTCCGCTGTTTATTTCTTCAGGAGTAAGCCAGCGGCTGTCGCTAAATGAGAATTCCATTTTATTGCGGTAGAAATAAATTTCCTTACTGCCTAAAATTGGGGTCACTTCAGGTAATTCAACTTTTCCTACACGAATAAGATTATTTAAAACCTCGTTCTGTTTGTATTCCAGCTGATATTCATAACCCATATTTTGCCATTTACAGCCTCCACAAGTGCCAAAATGCTGACAAACAGGTTCTACACGTTTATCTGAAAATTGATGAAAATTCACCGCAGTTCCCTGGTAGTAAGATTTTCTCTTTTTCGTGGTTTTAATATCGGCAATATCACCGGGTACTACATTGTCTATAAAAATTACACGACCATCTGGAGATTTACCAATACCTTTTCCTTTTCCGCCGGCATCAGTAACTTCAACGGCGTCAAATACCTTGTTTTTATTCCTTCTTCCCATAGCGCAAAAATAGAATAATTGTGAAGATTTATTCCCCGACTTACTTAAAATTTCGGCAAACATTTAGTATTTTGCGAAAACTTGAATTTTGGATGATTTCTCTCCCTTGCAGCTCAGACTCTTTAGTATTGGCTGAGAGCAAAAGAAGGAATTTTGAAAGTTAACAGTAAAAAAATAAATCAATGCCATTAGCAGAAATTAAATCCTCAGAAGAAGCCATTAACCTGGAAGATAAACATGGAGCTCATAATTACCATCCACTTCCCGCTGTACTAAGCAAAGGGGAGGGAGTTCATGTTTGGGACGTAGAAGGAAAGAAATATTACGATTTCCTTTCTGCTTATTCCGCGGTAAATCAGGGACATTGTCATCCTAAAATTGTAAATGCTATGTATGAGCAAGCCTCAAAATTAGCACTTACCTCAAGGGCTTTCCATAACGATGTTCTTGGTGCTTATGAAAAGTATGCCACCGATTATTTTAAATTCGATAAACTTTTGCCAATGAATACAGGGGCAGAAGCTGTGGAAACCGCTATAAAAATTGCCAGAAAGTGGGCTTACGAAAAGAAAGGAGTTAAAGAAACAGACGCTCAAATTATTGTCTGTGAAAATAATTTCCACGGAAGAACAACCACGATAATTTCTTTCTCTAACGATGAAGGCGCTCGTAAGAATTTTGGTCCTTATACGCCAGGATTTATAAAAGTAGCTTACGACGATCCTGATGCTTTAGAAAAAGCGATTAAAGAAAACGATAATATAGCCGGATTTTTAGTAGAACCTATTCAAGGGGAAGCAGGAGTTTTTACCCCTGCTAACGATTATTTGAAAAGAGCTAAAGAGATCTGTAATAAGCATAATGTGCTTTTTATGGCCGATGAGATTCAGACAGGTATTGCCAGAACCGGAGCTTTATTAGCCGTTTGTGGTAATTGTACTTGCGAAGGCCATTGTGAGCGCCAGGAAACTTATACTAGACCAGATATTTTGATCTTAGGTAAAGCACTTTCTGGAGGAAATTATCCTGTTTCTGCGGTATTGGCAGATGATGAGGTAATGAATGTAATTCAACCGGGACAACACGGTTCTACTTTTGGAGGAAATCCTGTAGCCGCTGCTACTGCCGTAGCTGCGTTAGATGTGGTAAGAGATGAAAAACTAGCTCTTAATGCACGTAAACTCGGAAATCTTTTTAGAAGATTGATGGATGATTATATTAAGGATTCTACTATTGTAGAATTGGTAAGAGGTCGCGGATTACTAAATGCAATTGTAATTAACGATTCAGAAGAAAGCTCTACAGCCTGGGATATTTGTATGGCGCTGAAGGAAAACGGACTTTTAGCAAAACCAACTCACGGGAATATTATTCGTTTTGCGCCACCATTGGTAATGGACGAAGAACAGCTTAGAGATTGTGTAGACATTATTACTTCTACTTTAAAGCAATTTGAGAAGTAATTTTTCTCGAAGATACATAAAGAAAAAGCCAGCTATTTCAGCTGGCTTTTTTGTTTTTCAAAAGAAAAATAGTTTATTGATTGTGTTGCATTTCTCTCATCATTTCTTCCTGTAGCTCGTAGATTCCTTCTACGCCGCCGTACATTATAATCATTACAATAGAGGAGATCAAGCTAATGGCGCTTAAAACCAGGCCTATAATGGCAAGAATTTTACCGGTTTTTACATTTTGGTAACCGGTATATAATTCTGGTTCTGCATTATAGATCTCTGTGGCTCGCTTAGCCATTACCAGGGCAATGATCCCAAAGATAATCCCGAGTACTCCGTAACAGCAGCATCCAATAATAGAGAGGATCCCGAAAATTAAAATTAAAGTTGAATTTGGTAGTTGTTGTCTTTCCATAAAGGTTTGGTTTATTGGGTTAGTTGTAAATAAGTGTTCATTTTTATTAAATAGCTTATAAGCATTACCGCACCGCTAAAAATGATGAGTGCAATTTTTATCTGAAAATCATACCTGAATTTCACAAATAGATTTACAATTAGAAAAGCGAGTAAAATTAAGATGGGATAGATTCCCGGAAACATATAAAAAGCCTGGCTAAATTCTGCTTTAAAAACCAGTAATAATGCACGTTGTCCACCGCAACCAAAACAATCTACCCCGGTGAGGCTTTTGTTAAGACATGGCAACATAAATTCTTCCATAACTAATTTTTGATGCTAATTTTACTGGTGAATTCAAGGTTTTCAGAAGAAATAATTTTTATAATATAGATCGCATCCTGTAATCCCGAGGTGGGTAAATTATGTTTGGTACTTCCAATAGCTATTGTTTTATTATATATCATTTGTCCGTTAAGGTCGTATAATAATATTTGTTTTAAATCAGATTGCACCATCTCTATCTCTAATTGCGCCTTTAGATTGTTTTGAACAATCAGCGCGTCAGGAAATAAAAAATCCAATTCCTCTTCAGTTTTTTCGGGTAGGATAATGTCCTCCTTTTCCTGCATAAAGCTAATAAAAAATCGTTTACTATAATTTCCTTTTTCCAGGTCTATAGAAAATTCATTTAGATTTAATTGGTTATAGGTTTGTAATTCGGCATCAAAAAGAAAGATATTCTCACCTTCAAAATCTCTCAAATCGTCTAAACTGAACGTTAATTTTGAAGCTTCAATTAAATTTATAAATAGCGGAATTTTATCATTTTTTCTGAAGGGTCTAACCTGGATGTTATAAAAAGCTTCCGCAATATTCCAACCTGCATCATTTTCCAGTACTCCGTAAATTTTTGCATCCATAGCCCAATCTTCTTCTTTAGAAGAGTCTTCGCGAAAAGCTAATAAAAGTGGTCGCGTATATAAATCGTTGAAACCTACATTGAGTTTTAATAGTGGAATCTCGCTTTTTTGCTGATTTTTAAATTCTGAAGTTAGGGAGTTTTCTTTCTGAAACCTTCGTTGAGAATTTTTAAAATGAATGTAACCATCACTCTTTCCGGTAAGCATAAAAGCTTGCCCAATGGGACTGTACTCCCGCGCTATTGGTGCACCATTTCCTCCTGAATTTCCTGTTTCCTCTCCGCCGCCATTATAGGTCTTGAAAACAGCCGGCGCATATGCATTGGCACCCGGCGAGTAAGAACCATAACCACCTTCGTAATCTTTTAAATAATGCGAGTCACCATTATCTCTGGAATCCCAGAAATAAGCGATTCCCGTACTTGCCGGATTTTCGAATAAAAAGCTTTGTAAATGAAGTGCAGAAGGATAGGGATTACCTACTAAAACACTTTTTTCATTTTTAATAGGTACTTTTATTTCTCCGTCATTCGGTAGACCTCTAAAATCATAGCGTTGCTTGTTTCCCGGGTTGTTTTCTACTCCATTTATAATCGTGTGATCGCTACCGTTTACCCCTTTCATAGTAAAACCTTCCCCTGGTGCTACATCAAAATTAACTCCCACGTGCTGCCAGTCAGTGTAATCACTTCCTGAGTATTTGTAAATCCATCGGCTGGAAATTTTTAAAGGATTTGCCCTGCCTTCTAAATCGTTTGTAACGAGAGCAGATTTACTTCTGGTTGATGTTTTGGGTTGAAAGATCACCGCTCCAAATTGATTGGCGCTTATATTATTTGTAATCGGCAGCGCCCAGTAGTTATAATCAAAAGCATTAGAAGTGCCTTCCTGGAAAACAGAAAGCCAACCATTACCCGAATTTTTATTGGTGCTTTTTTCACCCTGCAATAATTGTGATTCCTTTCGCAAGTAGATACTGGCGTCGGTATCAGGAGAATTATTCTTTTTTAGCGAAATATCGTCTTCCACATATAGAAACCGGTCACTAAGATAAATATAGGAATCTCCGGTTATGGAAGGAGAAATATGCAGTTGCGCATTTCCTTGGTAAAAAGATAAAATAAAAGCTAAGAAGTAAATTTGCCTCATAATTCCTGTAACTTTGCTGAAAATACAAGAACCGTTATTTTTAACAGCTTTAAAATAAGGGATAACAGGTAAAAAAATGAACAATTCTCAAGTAATAAATACAATTTTAATAGTGCTTGGCGGCGGACTTTTAATCTATGCCATTGCTGCTGATGGCGCTCATGCTTACTTTAAGATTATTGGTTTAATTACAATTATGTTGGGGCTTTATCGTGCAACAAATTTTTGGGTAGAGACAAAAGATGATCATAAAGAAGAAGAAAATAAAGAATAATGGAGCTGAAAAAAGGTGATAAAGTCGCGGTTTTAGATGATGTGCTTGAAGGCTATGTAATAAAGGCGGGAGCCGGAAAAGTTTATATTGAAACAACTGATGGTTTTGAAATGGAGTTTACCGAAGAGGAATTGGTAAAAATAGAAACGCCTATTGAAGCTCTATCTGAAGATGTAGATTTTGACAAGGTCTTAGCTGAAAAAAAGTTACCTCCAAAACCAAAGTCACAGCGAATAAAACCGAAAGAAAGAAACCTACCACCAATGGAGGTTGACCTGCATATAGAAAAATTAACCAGGTCTTCCCGCGGGATGAGTAATTATGATATACTTAACCTGCAAATGGAAACCGCTAAAAGACAATTGGAGTTTGCAATAGGCAAACGAATTCAGAAAATTGTTTTTATTCACGGGGTAGGCGAGGGTGTTCTAAAAGCAGAACTAGATTTTTTCCTTGGTCGCTACGACAACCTAAAATTCTATGACGCCGATTACCAAAAATACGGTCTGGGCGCTACAGAAGTTTACATTTTCCAGAATCCTTAATTGGTAGTAGTTTCTTCGGTTTCTTCCTCATTTTCCTCTTCTGCATCTTGTAATTCTTGCTGGCGATTTGTTAATAGTTCAAAAGGAATATTATTAACAACTAAACGTCCCAGGTTATAAGAGTCAAAACGAATGTCTTCACCGCTACCATCCTGGCGTATCAGGTTGAAATCACTTATTACTATATTGGATCTATAATCTCTTGTGATAGAGTGGTCTAATTGATTCTCGTGTTCAAAACTAATTTCGCTAAGTTCATCTTTGAGGTAATTAGCATCCCCATCATCGGCAATTATCAATAATCGTGGGCTTATATCTCCATCTTCCACATCAGATTGTCTTACTTCGTGGCGTGTTAAAACCCCATCA
>VMHT01045893.1_pt1 | contig 10865 bp, 13 predicted proteins | sample 4693611 | NCBI WGS metagenome assembly VMHT01 (sample SAMN12280063, study PRJNA550983) | marine metagenome | isolation source: seawater sampled from same location over 5 years 0.02-0.2 micron viral filtrate | place: USA: collected off the coast of southern California halfway between the port... ... | reverse complement strand
ATACAGACAATGAACAGATTCATAATTGACCACCACCCTGTTGCAATTGCAAAGCAACTATGTGATGAACACATTATCAAGATGGTATTGGAAGAAGCACAGATGCTGAACACTGCTGTGCGTATCCATGCGCCTGAGTTTGCAGAGGAAGCTGGGTTGTACAAGAAAGCGTACGTACCACACCCATGTACTGTATGGGTGAGAGACAACGTGATGAATTACAAGTTTGGTTTACGTCTACTCAAAGCAATGAACGATGAGTATATGTACAGATACCCTGTCAGGAGTACAGGAGAAACAAACACAGGCCATGCATCTATGCGTCACTATGATGCATTAGTAGAGGGGACAAAGTATATGCCTGACTACACAAACTTTGTGACCCCTCACCCACAATGCTTCAGTGGGCTTGACCATCTCAAGACAGATGAACACTGGCCTATAAAAGCATATCGTGCATTTTACAAGGTTGACAAGATTAAGTTTGCCAGCTATAACAAAGGGCGTAGTATGCCACATTGGATGAAAGGAGAAGTAGCATGAGCAAAAAACTAGAGAACATGACACAAGATGAACGCCTTGCTTATTGGGCAAAGCAACAGGAATCGGAACGCAAAGATAGACAAAAAGCTATTGATGCACTATCTACTGAACAACTACTTGCAGTGCATACAATGTATAAACTATCTAAAGATATTGTAGATGAAGCCTTGTATGGTGCTGGTGTGCGTTATATATACTGTGATACCTTCAATCAATTAGAGGACACAGTGCAGATAATAAATAGACAATTTAACATGAACGGGAGATAAATAATGGATGTAGCAAGTTTTATTCTAGGTATGTTTATAGTTGACATACTGTTTGAATTTATGTTATAAGATAGTATCACTTAACGAAGGGAGAAAGATATGCCGTTAGATTTAGTAAGTAATATTATAGATGAAGTACCATCGAACCTACAGTTTGATGTACACTTTGAACCAACCAAGGTACGCGACAAGAAGTATGTCATCAACGGTGACACTGGCGAATACATCGGTGTAGTGGGTGACACATTCAACTGTGCATCACACAAAGATTTCTTTCATGGTGTACAAGACACTATGACTGAGACATTATCTAGTGATGAACTGAGTGATGCAAAGGTATCATGGAAACGTGCAAGGCAGGATGCGTGGGCATTGATGGACATTCAATTGCCTAACACCGTAGCTAAGATTGCGACAGACAGACACGAGACTACAGTATCACAGCGTATCATTGCGCTACATGGTATTGATGGTAGCTGTTCTAACCAAGTATTCTTTGGTGCTATTGACTTCTTCTGTACCAATGGTATGATAAGAGGTGAGCATGACAAGGTACGCAGAAAGAATACGTCCAACTTTACTATGGACAGGTTCATCAGTGACCTACGTAACTCACGTCAAGATTTCTACAAGCAGACTGAGCAACTACAGCGGTGGGCAGAGACAAGCCTAACAACAGTGGATGTCCGGGCTTTCTTGGAGAAGCTATTGAAGTCTGACCGTACAGCAGACAAGATGTTTACCTTGTATAATCAAGAGGTTGGCATACGTGGACGCAATATGTTTGCACTGTACTCAGCCTTTACTAACTACGCTACCTACGCAGATGAACGTAATGGCTTTGCCATGCGTAACACTGGTAACGACACTGAAGCTGTCACCATGTTCAATCGTGAGAACAAAGTGGCACAGTGGGTAGGCAGTAATATGTTCCAACAACTAGCAGCATAGAAAGGAGGTGCGCCATGTTGACATTAGACAGTGCAATGGGTATGTTTATTGGACTCGCAGTGGGTGATGCGCTTGGCGCACCCCTAGAGTTTACTGACGCAAGAGAACCCAAAGATTATATAACTAAGTACCACACTGGTGGATGGCACGATGTAGATAAGGGTGAATGGACTGACGATACAGCTATGGCACTAGCTATGGCACAGGCTTTCATCGACAATGAAGGTGAGTTCAATCCTGCTGACATCATGCACAACTGGTCACGCTGGTACAACGCTGGCGAGTTTATACCACGAGGTAAATGCTTTGACATTGGTGGTACAACACAAAGTGCTATTGATAAGTACAACAAAAACAATACGTTATACAATGGAGTATCACTTGACGATTCCTCTGGCAATGGTGCGCTTATGAGACTTGCACCTGTCGTGATGGTATCCAAGTCACCTGAACGTGCGATGGAGTTAGCCGTAGCACAGACAATCTTAACTCATGGTACTCGTGACTGCATTGAATACAGCCGTGTGTTTGCACATGAATTGTGGCATGGTAATGCGCTACAAAGATACAATAACTACAGGCTACCTGATAGCATAGAAAGAAAAGAGGTTATGTCGGGTGGTCATGTTGTAGAAACATATCAGTGTGCAATGTGGGCGTTTAGTACAACGAGTACGTTTGCTGATTGTGTTATCAAAGCAGTCAATCGTGGACACGACAGTGATACCTGTGGTGCAGTAGCTGGCATGGTAGCTGGCGCACATTATGGATTCAACGGCATACCCAATGAGTTTACAAGAGACTTGATGTGGTATAAAGAATTATGTAGAGCAGCAATAAAGCTGCATCAGTTAGGAAGATAACATGAAGTTACAAAAGCTAGTACATGATTACACTTCTTCGTACGATTACAAACAGTTACGGGATGAAACTAAAGCACAGTATAAATACTTTATGAATGTAATGCTACAAACAAAAGTAGAAGGAGTGCAACTTTTTTCCTTGGAGTGTGACAAAATTACAACACGTATGGCTAAGACTGCATACAATGAGTGGTGTGAGCGTGGCATACATCTTGCTAATCACACCATCTCTGTGACACGCATCGTGTTTAACCACGGTGTGCGTGAAGAACTGTGTCTGACTAATCCTTTCGCTATCGTGCGTAAGAGAGCCGCTGATAAGCGTAAGGTTGTCTGGGGTAGGGAAGATGTACAGCAGTTCTTAGACGTAGCCTATGGCGATTTTAGGTGGCGTAACGTAGGATTGATTGCACAGATGGCATACGAATGGTGTCAGCGTCTGGGTGACATGCGGTTGCTCACATGGGATAGAGTCAATCTGATTGACCAGACTGTACATATCGAGCAGTCAAAGCGTAGGGCAGAAGTGTTCTTGCCTATATCAGATGAGTTGCATCAGATGTTAGTACAACAGAACGAGGACTTTGGCTTTCAAGAGTATGTAGCACCAAGACCAAAACCCATACGAGGTGTCTATCAACCATACACGTTGCACAAACTACCGTTATATGCACGTGAGATTATGGATGAGGCCGGGTTGCCAAAGGAACTACGCCTATCAGACTTACGTAGAACAGGTACAACTGAGATGGTAGATGCAGGTGTCGGTATTGGACAAATTATGTCGGTAACAGGACACGCTAATGCACAATCGGTCACACCTTATCTAAAAAATACACTGACCAGTGCTGATTATGCATTGACACAGCGTAAAAATCATGGTACAAGTACACCAAGTGCCGCAAAGGAAAGTGATTAATACATGAATAATATATATAACACTATAAGTGATATAGATATACCTAATGGAACTACAAAGAGAATGAATTGTCCTGAGTGTAATGGGTACAAGACATTCACAGTGACCAATAACATGGGTTCACTTGTATGGAATTGTTACAAGGCTTCTTGTGGTACTAAGGGTGGCACTCGTGTTCACCTATCAATGGATGATATACGTGCTGGCTTCAATGGTGCAGAAGAGTATGCATCTGATGTACCTTTTGTATTACCTGACTGTGTTGTACCACACAACAACCGTAGTGAAGTATTGACATGGACAGAACAGTGGGATATAAATGCAGATGAACTTGGATTGATGTATGATGTGCGTGAGAACAGGGTGGTGTTCCCCGTTGTACATCAAGGTAAGATGGTTGATGCGACAGGTCGCACACTATCAAACCGATTACCAAAGTGGAAACGCTATGGTAAAAGCACCTTGCCTTTTTCGTTTGGTTATGGTAGGGTAGCTGTAGTTGTTGAGGACTGTGTGAGTGCCGCAGTTGTAGGTAACGATGCTTTTGTTGGTGTTGCTGTGTTGGGAACATCGTTGTCCGAAGGACACAAGAGGTATCTTGCACAGTTCTCGACTGCTATCATTGCACTAGACCCAGATGCCTTACCAAAGACATTGGCGTTTGCAAAAGAATTGAGAGGTCACGTATCTAACGTCAAGGTGTTACGCTTGACAGATGACCTGAAGTATCGTAACAAGATGGACATGGACAATTTAATTGAGATAGGAGATACAGATGGAATTATCACTGGTTAGAAGTTTGATGGATAAAGGGTTCTACGATGACCATCGTGGCGCACGTTGTCCAGACAGACTGTTCAGCAAAGATGTACGTAGGATAAAGCAGACAGTTGATACTGCTATGCAGCGTTACGAGCGTACCGTAACACCTGATGAGGTTGAGGCATTGTTCATGTCAAACAACCCAACTCTTACTACCGCACAGAAGCAAGCCTACTCTGCTCTGTTTCATAACATCAAGAAAGAAACACCTCTTGGTGGTGACATTGCTGGTGAGGTATTGTCTAAGTTGTTTCAGCAAGTGGTTGGAGAAGATATTGCTAATCTTGGATTTGATTATGTCAACGGTGACAAGGCTACACTTGAGCCACTACGTAATCTGCTTGAGCAGTACAGTGATGACTTCACACCTGACCTAAAGGTTGAGTGGGATGACATTGACATGGACACTCTGATGTCCAAGGCTGACCTTGAGGCACGGTGGACATTCAACATTCCAAGCCTGACACGTAAGGTGGAAGGGGTAAATGCTGGTCACTTGATTGAGATTGGTGCTAGACCAAACACTGGCAAGACATCCTTTCATGCCAGCTTAATTGCCAGCCCGTCCGGGTTTGCACATCAGGGTGCTAACTGCATTGTGTTGTGTAACGAAGAAGGTTATCACCGTGTGGGTGCAAGATATCTGACTGCCGCTACAGGCATGACAATGCAAGAGATAAAGAAGAACCCTAGTAAGGCACGTGATTTGTATCAGCCTGTAAAGGAACGCATCAAGATTAAAGATGCTACTGGTCGTGACATGGCATGGGTAGAGTCAATCTGTAAGACATACAAGCCAGACATTGTACTGCTTGACATGGGTGACAAGTTTGCCAAGGGTGGATACGCAAGACAAGATGAGGCATTGAAAGCTAACGCTGTTCATGCTCGTCAGATTGCAAAGGAACATGAGTGTGCTGTATTCTATATGTCTCAGCTATCAGCAGAGGCAGAGGGTAAGGTATTACTCAATCAGTCTATGATGGAAGGTTCACGCACAGGCAAGGCAGCAGAGGCTGACCTTATGGTACTGATTGCTAAGAATCCCGTTGTCGATGGGCAAGATGAAGAGGACACACAACGCCACCTCAACGTAGTAAAAAATAAGTTGACAGGCTGGCACGGTGTGGTACATTGTGAACTGGATTATAAAACAGCGAGGTATGAAGCATAATGAAATTAACATTGGACGTAGAAAACGTAGGGCAGAACAGAGATGGTAAGAAACATCTTGACCCATTTGAACCAGACAATTCCCTGACTATGGTTGGTATGCTTTCTGATACAGGTGAGGAGAAGATAGTTACCTTTGACCATCAGGACGTTGAGCCTACACCAAACGGTCATGCCATTGTTCAGGAATGGCTAGACAAAGCAACTGTATTGATAATGCACAACGCAGCGCATGATTTACTGTGGCTGTGGGAATCAGGCTTTAAGTATGATGGCCCTGTGTTCGATACAATGCTGGCTGAGTATGTTCTACAACGAGGTCAGAAGAAACCTCTTTCTCTTGAGGCTTGTGCAGAACGATATGAGTTAGACACACAGAAGCAAGACAGCCTGAAGGAACACTTGAATAGGGGTGGTACTACTTACAATATGCATTATGATACCCTAGCAGAATACTTGTCTGCTGACATACATGCTACGCAGGAATTATCCAATAGATTAATGTGGAGACTAAACACTGATGACAGCAGACTGTATGATACAGTTACCCTAACCAATCAGGTTTGCGTATCACTAGCACGTATCTATCAGACAGGATTTACTGTTGACAAGGATGCACTGGATAGTGTAAAACAAGAGTATGAAGAGGAACGAGAACAGTTAATAAAGGATTTGCAAAAGCATGTTCGTAATCTGATGGGTGATACACCTATCAATCTGAATAGTCCAGAGCAGTTGTCATGGGTTATCTATTCACGTAAGGTCAAAGATAAAACGTATTGGGCTAATACGATTGACCCTTACATGGATGACGCAGACTTCCGCAGTCTCCTGTCCAGTGGCACAGAGCGTCTGTATAAAACCAAAGCGGTTCAATGTACAGATTGCTCTGGGTCAGGATATATAACTAAGACAAAGAAGGATGGTACACCATATGCAAGACCTAATCGTTGCCCTACTTGTGATACTGCAGGGTTTCTGTTCAATCCCACAAGCGATATTGCTGGCCTCAAGTTCAAGCCGCCATCATCTAAGTGGGCTAGTGCAAATGGTTTCAGCACAAGTAAGCAGAATCTTGAGACACTTGGTAACATAGCAAAGGCAAAGGGCATGACAGATGCAGCAGAGTTTCTGTCTAAGGTCAGGCGTTTGAGTGCCGTTGATACGTACCTATCCTCATTCGTTGAGGGCATACGTACCCACACTAAGAGTGACGGTAAGTTGCATGTTCGTTTATTGCAGCACCGCACACAAACTGGTCGGCTCTCAGGGGCTGACCCCAACATGCAGAACATGCCACGTGGTGGTACGTTTCCTGTAAAGAAAGTATTTGTTTCACGTTGGAACGGTGGCAAGATATTAGAAGCTGACTTTGCACAGCTAGAGTTTCGCGCAGCCGCTTTCCTATCACAAGATGGAGTTGCAATTGAAGAAGTTTCTACTGGGTTTGATGTACACTCATACACCGCTAAAGTTATTAGTGAAGCTGGTCAGCCTACGAATAGACAGGATGCAAAAGCGCACACCTTTGCGCCCCTTTACGGGGCAACGGGGTACGGACGCACACCTGCCGAAGCAAAGTACTACACACACTTCACAGAGAAGTACGAAGGTATCGGGCTTTGGCATACCAGATTGGCTAAAGAAGCTTTAAACACTGGTGTTATACGAACACCGTCAGGCAGAGAGTTTTCTTTTCCTGATGTAGTACGCAAGTCAAGCGGCAGGGTATCACACTTTACACAGATAAAGAACTATCCTGTTCAGTCATTTGCCACTGCGGATATTGTACCTATTGCATTGATGCATATTGAAGGGTTGCTTTCCAATATGAAATCATGTATAGTCAATACAGTACATGACAGTATTGTTATTGATGTACATCCTGACGAAGAGACAGCAGTAATTGAGGCAATTAATAATACAAACAAGGAGTTACCTAATTTGATTGCATTAAGATGGGGCGTTGACTTCAATGTACCCCTGCTTTTAGAGTCAAAAATAGGACCGAATTGGCTTGACACAAAGGACGTAAGCTGATATAACTATCGAACTTTCAACTATGATAAGGAGTAAAACATATGACACAACTCACAACAATTGATACTAACAACTACGCAGCTATGGCTAAAGCTATGGGTATGGCATCAGAAGCCAGTAACACAAAGCAGAAGTCTAGCAGCTTGGCTCGTTTACGTATCAACCATAGCCCTGTCATGGGGCAGACAGAAGTAAAAGGTAAGATGGTCAACATGGAAGTTGTCTCTGGTGGTACGTACAAACTAGAGATTCCTGATGGCGAGACTTACTACGCTTCAGCAATTAAGGTACGCCCCTTCATGCAGCGTTTCATGTACAAGCGTTTTGTACGTGGCATGGGTGACGCACCTAACCGCTACATAAAGACACTGATGAATGATGACTTGAACATTGACCTCAAGGATAATGACGGTGGCTTTAACTGTGGCAAACCTGCTGGTTACATCAAGGACTTCAAGGCTCTGCCTGAGAAGATGCAAGAATTAATCAAGCAGATTAAACGTGTTCGTGTTGTACTTGGTACAGTAGAATTGACAGAAGCTATCACTGCTAACGGTGATGCTGCTGACCTTGGTGCTGTTCCATTTATATGGGAGATTGACAATCGAGATGCTTTCAAGATTGTCGGTGAGAGTTTTACCTCACTTGCAAAAATGCAGCGTCTTCCTGTGCAGCACATCATTACGGCTAACACTCAGGAAAGAAAGTTACCTAACGGTAATGCCTTTTACCTTCCAGTAGTGTCGCTAGATGTCTCAAAGACAATCGAACTGACTGACGCTGACCAAGCAATGTTTGCTGACTTTATGGCGTGGGTAGATAACTACAATTCGTACATCGCAAATACATGGGCGGAAAAAGCTAACTCTGACATGGATGACGATGACGTGGATGTTGTAGACAGTCTCGTTGATATTGAGATTGAGGAAGACGAGGTAGCGTAATGAACCATCCTGCTGAACTTGCATTGCATCAGTACATGGAAGATGCGGTATCAGGCAAAACAACAATGTCTGATACCACCATTGACCAAGTAGCAAGCGACATTAAAGATGCACTCAAGAGGCAGTTTGGTGGTAGCAAACGGGGTGACTTCAGACTACGTATGTCTAACGTGGGTCGCCCCGCTTGCCAACTTTGGTACGAGAAGAACAAGCCGGATGTTGCACTACCAAAGCCTACAACATTTGTAATGAACATGATGCTTGGAGACATCGTTGAAGCTGTCTTCAAAGGACTATTAACAGAAGCGGGAGTGACATATGAAGATAATAAAAAGGTTACTCTGGACTTGCCTAACGCTAACATTTCTGGGACATACGATATTGTCATTCGGGATGCAGTTGATGATATTAAATCGGCTTCCGACTGGTCATACAGAAACAAGTTTGAATCCTATAATACTCTTGCCAGCAGTGATGCCTTCGGTTACGTTGCACAATTAGCAGGGTATGCAAAGGCTTCCGGCAAGAAAGCTGGTGGCTGGTGGGTAGTAAACAAAGCTAACGGTCAGTTCAAGTATGTACCTGCCAGTGGTCTTGATGTCGATGCTGAGATAGCAAAGGTACAAACCACAGTGGATGACGTAAACAATAATAAGTTTGAGCGTTGTTTTGAACCAGAGGTAGAAACATTCAGAGGAAAGGAAACAGGAAACAAAGTTCTGAGTAAGACATGTTCTTTCTGTTCATACAGAAATGACTGCTGGCCTAACCTTACACGGCTACCCGCTGTTAAGTCACAGGCTAAAGAACCTAAGATGGTTGACTACGTAGAACTAGCAGAGGAATACGATGCGGCATAACTTCAAGCAGTTTAAAGCAGCACGTAAGTATGGGTATCGGTCAGGCTTAGAGGTCAAGCTATCAGATTACTTGAAGGAACTAAACATTGACTTTGGTTACGAATGTATTAAGATAGAGTGGGAAGACCTAGCCTACCGTACCTACACACCAGACTTTATATTACCTAATGGTATAATAATAGAGACAAAGGGTATGTTTACTACAGCAGATAGACGTAAGCATATAGCAATTAAGAAACAGCACCCTAACCTCGACATAAGGTTTGTATTTGAAAACAGTAGACGCAAGCTACGTAAAGGTGCTAAGTCTACTTATGGAGAATGGTGTGACAAATACGGGTTTAGATGCTATGACCGCATTGTTCCTGAAGATTGGCTAAAAGAAAAGGGAAAGAACAAACACCCAGAGTTTATCAAGTTCTCTGGTACAAAAGTGAAAAGGAGAAAATGATGAACAAAGCAGAGTATGACGCAGTAGAACCGGAAGACTTTATCGTGCGTATAAGACCGTTTACTAATAGTAGCGGTTCATGGAATGGAGAGATAGATGTTGCTATTATTACGCAACCTGACAACCCACTAGATGATGAAGACTATTTTCAAGTAATGCATTTCTGTAAGATGATTGCGTCAACAATACCAGTAATGGAAGTCAACGAGGACTTTAGAGATTTAGTTCATGAATACGTTACTGAGACTGTTGACAAAGAGTATGCTATTGAGTTAGAAGATAAGCCAAAGGTTGTTGAAGAAGATGGCAACGTGGTTAAGATTGATTTCTCTAGCAAGACAGAAGGGAGTGCATGATGACAAGTTACAAGAACATTATGGAAGATATAGAAAGAACTTCCAAAAAGATATCTAATAAGATAGATATGGTAAATAGTCCAGCACACTATAACTCAACAGAGATTGAGTGCATTGAAGCTATAGCAGCAGCTACGGGTGACGGGTTTGAATACTATTTACAAGGTAACATTATGAAATATCTATGGCGTTATCGCTATAAGAATGGTACAGAAGACTTGAAGAAAGCAAGATGGTACTTAGATAAGTTGATTACTGAAGTAGAAGGATGTTACGATGATAAGAGTTAAGATGTTCCTTACACTAGACGTTGACCCAGAAGAGTACCCCGTTCCCGCTGACGAGAGTGTGTCAGAAGAGATAGAGGAAAGCATACAAGAATACCTCTACGATATAGAGGGCATTAATATACGTAACATTAGAACAATACAGGAGTGACATTATGCTAAGTAACCATTTACCTACAGACTATCAGAACTTCATTGCGTTATCTCGCTACGCAAGGTGGAAAGAGAAAGAACAAAGGCGAGAGACATGGACTGAAACGGTAACACGATACTTTGATTACATGGAGAGCCATCTAAAGGCAAACCATAAGTATAAGTTACCAGTTGAACTGCGCCTAGAGTTAGAAGATGCAGTACTAAACCAAGACATCATGCCAAGCATGAGAG
>VMHT01076794.1_pt1 | contig 10866 bp, 10 predicted proteins | sample 4693611 | NCBI WGS metagenome assembly VMHT01 (sample SAMN12280063, study PRJNA550983) | marine metagenome | isolation source: seawater sampled from same location over 5 years 0.02-0.2 micron viral filtrate | place: USA: collected off the coast of southern California halfway between the port... ... | reverse complement strand
TACAATTTTTCTTGAAACACACCTGGGTTAGGTATTAAGTTTGCCCTATGAGTGACGGATACATAACATCGAAGCAATTATCTGGTAACGAAGGCTTAACTGGAGTAGCTGCTAGGGAGGCAGAGGAAGAGGAAAGAGCATGGGATGATGCTGTGCTCGAAATGGCTGTTGAAATTCTAAAAAAAGAGAAAGAAAAGAAAGAAAGTAATATAAAGAAAGAAAAGAAAGAGAAAAAAACAGTTGCTAACAGTTAAACAGTTATATGCCATATGTCTTCGATTTCAATAGAATGGCTAGCTCAATTACCGCTTGAGGAGCAGGAAAAGGTATTGTCTAGGCTAGCTAAAAATGACGATTTATGCCCCATCGAAATTAATGGAAAAAAATTCTTTGTGCCTGAAGAGGTTATTTTTTTGATTGATTCTCTTTGGGCTCAGTTAGGAAACGCAGACCCTTTTCCACAATCAGGATGAAGTCTGAGACTATCAAAGACAAGGAACACTTTGTCTATGAACACATTTCTGAATTTTACGAAGGACATCCTAATGTTTCTCCACATGAGGACTGGAGGGATGGAAAAGAGGGAGATTGGGTTTGGAGTGATGATGGGAATATTGTTCAATTGCTCAAGGTAAATAGCATCTCACATCCTAAAGATTCCAAGAACTACAAATACGCAAAAGGGTACGTCAGAACTATCGTAGGTACTTTCCTTACGGACTCAAAGACCTTCATGGATACTGACTTTACAAGACATCCGAATAGGTATACTTTCTCTAGAACGATTACTAATCCCAATAAGAGAATGAAAGAGAGAAAGAGGGTTACTAATAAAGAAAAAATATTCGCAACAAATGTTGCAGTAGGAATGGGAGCTGTAAAAGCTTACATGGATGCCTACAATGAAGACTCAAAAAATAAAGCTAAGACAAAAGCCGCTGTGCTTTTAAAACAGGAGCGTGTAATGAAAGAAGTTGAAAAAGGTGTACAGGACATAGCCAAGTCACTTGGTATAGACCACGAGTACATTTTAAATAATTTAAAGATTCTTGCTGAATCATCGGCTGATGAGAATATTGCTCTTCAATCCTTAAAGGAACTAGGAAAAGCAATAGGTACTCTAGGTGGTGGTGTTAAGAAAATAGAGCAAGGAGTAATTGGTATGTTTCAAGGGTTCTCACCCGAACAAATAGATAAAGCAGAAAGAAAGATACTAGGAACGGGTAAGGAGGTATGATGGTTTGTCCAAATTGTACTTCAATGTACACAAAAAAGGATGGTAAGAAGAGAAGAAAAGATAAGCTTATACAACAATTCAGATGTAATTCTTGTAAGAAGTACTTTTCTGTTCCCATCGATACTGAGATTAAAGACTATAACCCGACCATCAAGCCTGGTGATATATTCTCTTATGAATCTAAGAGCGTAATAAGAGTTCATTGTCTTACTGATATTCATGTAGGTGCTCACGAGTTTGACTTAAAGAAGTTCTCTGAAGCTGTCTCGATGATATCTAAAGACCCAAATGCAGTTTGGTTTGGTAATGGAGACCTAATTGAACTAATTCCTCCTCACTATAAAATCTCTCAAAGGGGACAAATGATACCTCCAGATGAGCAGTATTTATCGTTTCTTCAATTGGTTGCTCCGATTAAGGATAAGTGTTTATTTATTCGTGGAGGTAATCATGATTTTCTCCGTAGTTTCAACATATTGGATTTTGATGTTTGTAAGACTTTGGCGGCTGAATTGAACGTACCTTACTACCAATATCCAGGTTATTCTAGAATTAAAGTAAGAGATAAGGAATGGTTTCTTGTTAGTGGACACGGTAAAAGTGGTGCAAAAAATGGCGACCTCGAATTGGATAAATTGGCAGCTGTTTACTCCGAAGGTGATGTATTTGTACTTGGTCATAATCACCAACTCTACGCTAAACCTGTCGATTCGATTAGGGTTGATGGTGATGAAGAGGCTCTTAAACGCCGCTGGTATGTGAGAGGTGGTTCTTTCTTAAGGTACGCTGAGTATGCTCGATATTCGATGTACCCTATTGTTAGAACTGGTTGGATTGCTATGGAGTTCTCCGATAAAGAGGTTAGGTGCTGGGAGAATTAGTATGAGGTATACTGACGAGTACAATCCAAGAAAGGGAGAGAAAAAGACAAGGCAAGGTTTTGGGAGAGGCTCTAAGTTCGGTATTAAGAATAGTAAAAAATATTATCGTAAAAAGAAAAGAGGGCAAGGATGAAAACTAGAAGGACGGTTAGTAAGCACGACATGAGGAGAGCTTTAGAGGGTTTACTTCAACATGCTCAGATTGTAGGGATGAGACTCGATGATATTGAAAAGGTTATACAAGACTACATTGAGTTTCAAAAGAATTTAGAAAAATTTAAAAAGTTCGTAGATGGCAAATATAAACAAAAAAAACGTAAGCGAAGCGGAAAAAGCACTACTCCTAGCTCAGAATGATTTAATTGCTTTTGGTAAGCTATTTCTTCCTAATGACTTTATGAGGAGTGAAACTCCTTTCTTTCATTATGAGATGGCTGATTTCATTGACGATAAGGATACCAAGCAGCTTGCTATTATCCTCCCTCGTGGGCACGGTAAAACCGTTCTTACTAAATGCTCTATCATAAAAGACTTCTGTTTCCTCGATGAGGATATGCATTTCTATGCTTGGGTATCCGCTACACAAAAATTATCTGTTGGAAATATGGATTATATTAAATATCATTTTGAGTTTAACGACAGTCTTAAGTATTATTTTGGTAACTTAAAAGGGAAAAAATGGACTGAAGAGGATATAGAATTATCGAATGGATGTAAGTTAATTAGTAAATCAAATGTAGCAGGTATTCGTGGGGGAGCTAAATTACACAAACGATATGACTTAATTATCCTTGATGACTTTGAACATGAGCAAAATACCATCACTCAAGACGCTAGAGCAAAAAATGCCAATCTTGTCACTGCTGTTGTTTATCCCGCGCTTGAGCCTCATACTGGTAGGTTGCGTGTTAATGGTACTCCCGTTCATTATGATTCCTTTATTAACAATCTTATCATATCTCATGACAGGAATAAAAAGTCTAAAGAAGATTTTGCTTGGAAAGTAATAACATACAAAGCTATCATGCCAAATGGCGCTCCCCTATGGGACAGTTGGTTTCCTCTAACCAAGCTAGAAGAGAAAAAGAAGTTTTACAGAGATTCTGGTACTCCTGCAAAATTTTACCAAGAGTACATGATGGAAGTCCAATCAGAAGAAGATTCGGTTTGGAGACGGCAGCATATCAAGAATTGGGAAGGTTATTATGAACGAGACGAAGAAGAAAAGGTTAATTACGTGGTTATTGATGGAGAGAAAATACCTGTTAATACATTTATTGGGTGCGACCCTGCTACTGATATCGATACTAAAGAATCTGATTTTAGCGTGATAATGGTAATTGCCGTTGATGTAAATAATAATCTTTATACTTTAGAATACGAGAGACATCGCTCTATCCCAACTATCGGAGCTAAAGGAGCTGATGGGAAACTTTTAGAAAAGTCAGGCGTAGTAGATTATATCATCGAATTATATAATAAATACAATTGCACCTCGGCAACAGTTGAGGATGTAGCTATGAATAGGTCTATATTTCAATCCCTAAATGATGAGAGAAGAAGAATAAATCGCTTCGATATAGCAGTTATACCTGAAAAACCAGGAGGAACTCAAAAAAGAAACAGAATTTATAGCGGCTTAAGTGGTAGATTCAGTATGGGAACAGTGCATTTACGAGAGAATATGTTTGATTTAACTAACGAAATCCTTACTTTCGGGCCTAGAATGGCTCATGATGATACCATAGAGGCTCTTTATTATGCTAATTTGCACTCATTTCCGCCGAATTACTCTCAAAATAAAGAGAAAAAGTGGTATAAGCCTCAAAGAAAAGCAAAAAGCTGGATAGTAGCATGAATAGAAAATACTTAGCATTACTTGAAAGAACTATGAGGGAGGACATGACTAACAAGAATGTTCATAAATTTCAAAATGCTTATAATATATATCTTCAAGATATTGGATTAGAGGATAAGTCCATAAAAATTGATGGAATGGGTGGGGAACAAACGATGAATGCAGCTTCTTGGTTAAGGTCTCATAATAAATACCTTGATGAAGAAGAAGCCTTTGAAAAGATACAAAATCAAACAGCAGAAGATAGATTAGAATTTTACAGGAATTGGGAGTTTACAAAACCTAGTGATACACTAGATGTCAAAAAATACTAATGCCTAGATTTAGTACTAAAAGTAAGAATAGGTTACACTCATGCGATGAGAGACTCCAGAAAATATTTAAAGAAGTTGTTAAAGGATTCGACTGCACAATCATTGAAGGTCATCGTGGCAAAGAAAAGCAGAATGCAGCGTACAAAAAGGGGAATAGCAAACTTAAGTTCCCAGATGGCAACCATAATTCTCTTCCTTCGACTGCGGTTGACGTTATTCCTTATCCGATTGATTGGGAAGACAGGGAAAGAATGAGTTATTTCGCAGGGTATGTGATAGGAATAGCTAAGAGTATGGGAATTATTCTCCGTTGGGGCGGCGACTGGGATATGGATACCAAAGTAAAAGATAACAAGTTTGATGACTTAGTACATTTTGAAATTAGGGGTGACAGGAGGAAATCTTAATTGGCTAGAAAAACCAATAAAATAAAAGCTAACGAAAATTATCAATTATGGAATAGAGCTAACACAGCTCAGAGAGCTAAATGGTCGTTTACCGCTCAAAAAAGTTATGATTTTTATCTCAATGAGCAGTTAACTACTGAGGAGGTGGATGCTCTTAGGGAATCAGGGATGCCTGACTTTATTATTAATCGTATTACTCCTATAATTGAAATAATGAAATACTTTACAACTGCTAATAATCCTAAATGGCAAGCGGTTGGGGCTGATGGAAGTGATGCTGATGTTGCTCAAGTACACTCTGATATAGCAGATTATTGTTGGTATCTATCCAATGGTAAATCTCTTTATAGTAGCGTTATCTTAGATGCGTTAACTAAAGGAATAGGGTATTTCCATGTAGATATTGACCAAGATGCGGATAATGGGAAGGGCGAAGTCCTATTTAAGAGAATAGAGCCTTTTGATATCTTTGTAGACCCTATGAGTAGAGATTTCTTATTTAGAGATGCTTCATTCATAATGATTAGAAAGAATCTATCTAAAACTCAATTAAAGTCTGAATTACCCGAATATGCTGCTAAAATAGATAAAGCTTCCTCTCCATCAGATATGAGAAGTTTTTCTGAGACAGATTTCAGAGATAGGGATAGCATAATCCAAGAAGACATTGGTGGAACTTTTAAAGAGGATGGTGATGATGATGAGATAGTACCATTCTATGAGTGCTACAAAAAGGTCAAAGTTCCTTTTTATAATATCCTTAGACTTGTTCCTCCTTCTGAAGAGGAGATGGCTCAGATAAAACAAACTGTTGAAGTTAAAATAAAAGAGTTCACAGCAGAGGCTCAAGTAAAATTAGCTGAGACAAATGCTAAACTTGACCAAGCTCTTCAATCTGGAGAGATTATACCTGAGAGAGCACAATTAGAGAAACAAAAAGCTCAACAAGAAATGGCTCAGTCAATTGAACAGGTTAAGCAACAGTTGATGTCTGAAATGCAAGAAGCTGCTTCAAGAACTGAAAATAGCATAGTATCTGAAAAAGAATATAAAGTTTTAATGGAAAATGAAGAAATAGCTGCAACGATTATGCAGGCTAATAAATTTCATCAAAGTAGGATAAAATTAACTTGTTCTCTAGGAGAAGAGACGTTTTTATATGAATATATTCTACCAATATCTGAGTATAACATTATTCCTATTCCATATACTTACACTGGGACTCCATATCCGATGTCAGCAGTTGTTCCTTTAATTGGTAAACAACAAGAAATTAATAAAGCTCATCAAATTATGATTCATAATGCGAACTTAGCTTCTAATTTGAGATGGCTATACGAAGAGGGCTCAGTTCCTGAGGAGGAATGGGAACAATATTCTTCGTCAGCAGGTGCTCTTTTAAAGTATCGACAAGGATTTGCAGTACCCACACCAGTTCAACCCGCTCCTATAAACAATGCATTTTATAGCATTACTCAAGAGGGAAAGCAAGATATAGAGTATATTAGTGGTATTTATTCGTCAATGATGGGAAATACTAAAGACCAACCTGAAACTTATAGAGGTCTTTTAGCTAATGATGAATATGGTACTCGCAGAATTAAAGCATGGATGCAGGCTATGGTAGAACCATGTCTTGAGCATTTAGGTAGAGTATTTAAAGAAGTTGCTCAAAAAACATATACAACCAACAAAGTATTTAGGATAGTTCAGCCAGAAGCTGGGCAGTCAATCCAAGAAGCTGAAGAAAAGAAGGTAGAAATCAATATTCCTATATATAACGATTATGGGAAAGCTATTGGTAAATGGATGGATTATGAAACAGCAAGATTTGATATAAGAATAGTAGCAGGAGCTTCAATGCCTATCAATAGGTGGGCTCTTATAGAAGAATATTTCAGATGGTTCCAGGCTGGTTTAATTGATGATATTGCGATGTTAGCAGAAACTGACATTAGAGGTAAGAAACAAATTGCCCAACGAAAGTCATTATACTCTCAACTATCGTCTCAATTGGAACAATTACAAGAAGCTGTAAAAGATAAGGAGGGGACTATTGAAACTCTAGAGCGTCAATTAGTACAATCGGGTATTAAAGATAAGATAAGAAACGCTGAACATGATACGAAGAAAGACGTTCTTCAGACACAAGCTCAACAACGCATGATGAGAGGTCTTATGCAGGGTGAAATGAGCAATTTTAAGAAAGACCTAAAACGAGAAATTGATAAGCAAAAAGATAATGCTAAAACAGAAGAATAGTATTGTATTAATGCCTATCAAATGTCTAAATTACGAGCAAATTAAAGGAGCGTAAGAATTATGGCAGATGTACAAACAGGCAACACTCAAGAAGAGTCCCCTGATGTGGACATTCTAAATTTAGATGAACAAACGCAATTAGACGGCGATTCTCAGGCATTTTTTGATGACCTGGATAAGCAAGTCAATAGTGTAGTTTATGATGATGATAATATTACTCAGCTAACCTCAGATATGGACACCAATAACAAGGAAGCCCAGAGCCCTGAAGTAACAAACGCAGGAGACCAAGATTCCAATAACACGGATGTCGATAACCTGCAGAATCGGTATTCCGCTTCGAGTAGAGAGGCTAAGAGATTAAATACTAAGCTTAACGAACTTGAACCTTATATGCCGATTTTAGATGCGATGAAAGACGACCCCAATTTAATTAATCATGTGAGAAATTATTTTGAGGGTGGTGGAAACGCGCCGAATAGCATGAAAGAACAACTTCAATTAGATGAGGACTTTATGTTTGATGGGAATGATGCTTTTGATAATCCTGATTCGGATTCTGCAAGGGTACTCAATGCAACCATAGATGGGTTAGTACAAAAGAGGCTGAATAATTACGCTGTTAATCAGAAACAAGAAAATGCTAGACTCGCTTCTGAGAGTGAGTTTAAGCAGAGATACGAACTTTCTGATGATGACTGGACAGATTTAGTTTCTTTTGCAAAGAGTAAACAACTTGATTTAGAAGATATCTATTATTTAAAAAATAGAGAGAATAGGGAGCAAAATATCCAACGCTCAGCTCAAGAAGAAGTCGGAAGACAAATGCAAAATGTGAGGCAACGACCTCAATCGTTAGCATCTTCAGGAGCATCCCAAGAACAGGAACAAAGCCCAGACAATGAAGTGTTCGACAAGCTATTAGGCGGTGAAGATTCTATTAACCGTCTACTAGGCTAAAGGTCGAATAGCCATTATATAGTAGACATTTAAAACGACTGGAGTTTTATAATGGCACAATCAGACGCTACGTACCCCGTGGCAACCCCATTATTTCAAAAACACAGTACGGGATTAACTGAAGGCTATGCGGCATCGCAGGGCTCGTCGCTCGGTACAGGTGACCTTCGGAGAAAGTATAATTTCGCTGAGAGATTTACTGAGCTGGCTATAGACCAGACACCTTTCTTCAGAATGGTCGCTAAAGTAGCGAAGAAACCTACGGATGACCCATCTTTCAAGTTCACAGAGAAACGCCAATCATGGATGAAACGTTATTGCTACGTTGTCGGAACGATTGAAAGTGGTACTACGGATGTATTTAATAATGCAACCTTAACCGCTCATGGTGGTGACGCTACAATTGCAACCGCTGATGTGTTGAAACTGTATATGGCTACTGACTATAAGTCAGCTGGTAATATACAAAATGTTTCAGGACAATCAACTGGTGCTATCGCAATTGGTGCGACAGGGACAGCCCCTGAATTTCTCATGGAGAATCAACTTATCCAAATTAACCTATCAGCTACTGGCGGTGGAAGTACAACTGTATCAGATTATGTTACAGCTCGTATCACAGCAGTTGGTGCTGAAGCTACTAAGAATAGCATGCAGGTTAAATTGGTAACTGCTTCTGTTGTAAGAGCAGCTTCTGGAGAACTTACTTCATATGCAAGTAACGCACCCATAAGCACCGCTTATAACGTAGACGTAGCATCTGGCTTAGAGCCAATGCGTACCTATGTTGTGGGTAACTCTCACGCGGAAGGTTCTTCATTAGTTGGTAAGACTTGGAAAGATAATCCTTATAGTACAGGTTACGGACAGACTCAAATCTTCCGTAGCGAATTTGGTATGACCAATACTGCAAGAGCAACTGTTCTTAAATACGAACCCAATGAATGGGCTCGCGTATGGAGAGACAAGTTGATTGAGCATAAGTGGGATATCGAACAAGCTGGACTATTTGGTGCTCAGTTTACTGACGCAAACGGTGTTACTCACACTCAAGGTGCAGTTGACTACGTTTTGAATTACGGCAACCAATTTGGTTGGACTACTTCAAAAACTGTCGATGATTTCCTTGATGATATGAGCAAATACGTTGACCCTCGTTATAATCAATCCAAAGCAACAGTATATTTCTGTTCTACGGCTGTTTATAACTGGTTACATAAAATCAGTGGTTTCTTTTCTAAGAACCTCGGATTAGATGACCAAATTAGGGCTGACCTAGCCGTGACGGGTCGTAAAAAGGTCTTAGGTCTAGATACGACTACAATAAGTACAGTTTATGGCGACATGAATGTAATACGTTGTATCGCTCTTGACCGAAGCGCAGTTAAGATACTTGGTGTGAACTTAAATAACGTCAAGTACCGTCCACTGGTTGGAAATGGTATCAATCGTGATACATCAGTTTATGTAGGTGTTCAATCTTTAGAAAACACTGGAACTGATAAGCGAGTAGATATGATTCTAACAGAGTCAGGATTTGAATATCAAATGCCTGAATCTCACGCTGTCTGGAAATAGGCAACATAACTCTTGCTAGGCGAGGGGCTTAAGGTTTTTCACCTCCTTTCTGCCTTTTGCCCTGACCCTGGCGAGTTTTTTAAGGAATAAAATGGCAATTAAACTTTGGGAAAAAGTAAACAGTATAACTGGACAAACCAGTAAGAGCAGGAAACTACTTCCTTCTTTAGAGGCTGGAGCAAGGTTTCTAGTGGCTTCTCTCCCTGAGAAGTTCTTATGGAGTATTGCATCTACTATTGAAGTTAATGGATGGTCTAGTTCACAAACTGCATCAGTAACAGCTACTTGCACAAGAACTGATGATAGCCCAACGGTCACGCTAAGCTCTACGACTGGTTTGCAAGTAGATATGTTAGTATCAGGGACTGGGATACCAGAAGGCACAACAATATCTTCTATTTCAGCAGATACTAGTCTTGGTCTTAGTAAAGATGCCACTGCAAGTGGAAGTTCTACATTAACCTTTAAACATTCTTTGAGTGAAGGCTCAGGAATATCTTACGACAAAATTTTATCAGTTTATAGAGAGGATGGATATGATGGTAATGGGAATAAAATAAAACGAATAGCTGAAGAAGTATCAGATAAGGGTGTACATATATTTGATGAATCCTCATCATTGTTACGACCCACTAAAATGTTCCCTAAATTTTATAAACTATCAGGAAAGATTTATATTAAACCAGCTCCCGATTATAATGATTCTACGACAGACCAAACCTATACGAAGGTAGGAGCGTCTTCGGCGGACACAATGACAGCAGGGACTGGAGATAAAGGGGTAATAGTATATGCAGCCCCACCAACAATTGATGAAAATTCAGAACAATGGATTTTAGCAGAATATGAGAACGTAGCTCTCTATTACGCAGCTTCTTTAGATATGAAGAGATTGTGTCAATCTTATAGAGATACCATAACAACTCATTTAGGAACAGTAACTGGTACTTATTTGGTCAATTTCGAGTCTACTTTACCTACCTATACTAAGGTAGTTGCACCAGTATCACTTGATTTACCTACTCTTTCCTCTTCTCAAATAAATATAACAATGGATACTATTCCAGATTATGTTGACCAAACAATGACATCACTTCCATCGGTAACGGCTTCCTTAACAGTGGATGGATATCCTGTCCCTCCTGATATGCCTACCCTTACAATGCCAAATTTAGTAGCTGCTCCAAACATAAATTATGTACCACCTTCTGATATTACATTATCTAATACATTGACAATATCGGGAGCCTCCTTACCAGATTTTAGTCTACCTCAACATGCTTTTGATTGGGGACAAACGGATGACGCTCTTACAAAGGCTCAAAATTTAATAGATAATGCAGGTACTACTGGTTCAGGGGGAGACCCT
>VMHT01007313.1_pt1 | contig 10867 bp, 6 predicted proteins | sample 4693611 | NCBI WGS metagenome assembly VMHT01 (sample SAMN12280063, study PRJNA550983) | marine metagenome | isolation source: seawater sampled from same location over 5 years 0.02-0.2 micron viral filtrate | place: USA: collected off the coast of southern California halfway between the port... ... | reverse complement strand
AGGAAAACTTTTATAAAAATCATCATACTCTTTTCTATTAACTTCTTTAAGTTTTCCAAAGTTTACTTGAAAGTCTTTAATATATTCAGTTAATTCTTTATTTATTTTAAAGGTGTTTCCATCTCTTTGTTTATTTAAATCATTAAAAATATTTAAATTTAATTCATCTGTTTTATTCCAATCAGTTATAAATTTATTTAATAAGTTTATTTCTTTTTTAGTATATTCATTATCTAAAAAACTTCTAAACTCAATATCTCTTGAACTTTCTACATCTTGGAAAGTTACTCTACTACTACCATACATTATACCGGGATTAGTTTCTAAGTTTCTATTTTTTCTTAATTGACCTAAAATTTTTCTTAGTTCAAATCTTTTATCTTGTAAAATTTCAATAGCTTTGAGACTTTCATTTTCAATTTTTTTAGCTATTTTTCTATTTGTAGGAGTATCTATTCCAAAATCAATAAGGTTAGACATAAAATCAGATTGTAATTCTTCTACATTTAAACTATTAAGTCTTGAAGTAAATTTTCTAACATAAGTTTTACCATCTTTTTGTTTAAAAGTTTTTAAACCTTTTAAGACTCTATCTTTAGTAACAGCATGTCCAAATTGTTTAAATTCTTTTTCATTATCAAAATGCATCATTTTCATAGCATTCATTTTAAGTTCTAAAGTTTTAGGACCTTGTACATTAAAAACAAAATTCCTATAATTAGCTCCTCCGGGAGAGTTTTCATTAATCATGCTTTCATGTATAGCTTGAGGTCTAAAATCATATATTGAATTATCTAGTAACCCTAAGTCTGCCAAAACATCATTCATTCTTATTTTAGCTTCTGCAGCATTATAAGCAATTCCATCATTATAGTTTATTGTTTCAGTTATTTCATCTAAATTAGCCCAATTACTTTTTTGAAGTCCGGGAAAATATAATTGATAACCTACCTCAGTATTACCAAAAGCAAAAGCTTCTCCTATATCTTCAATAGTTACTCCTTCAGTTAGTGATTTATCTGAATTAAGTTTTAATCTGATTATTTCAAAAGGGTTAGATTCATAGTCTCTAAATGCTTCTCTTTCTGGGCGATTACCATCGCTTATAGGTAAGTACATATCTGGATGTTGTTCATATATATAATTTTGCCTACCTAATCCAATACCACTTTCAGGAGATTCTTTAAGAAACTCTACTGCTTCATCAGCAGTAAAAGTATTACTTTCAAATCCCATTGTTTTATCCATTTCTGGTTGTGAGTATCTTACATGAGGAATAATTTTTAACTTTGAATCTGATAAAGCTTGTGCTACTTTTTTACCATTAAAGTCTTCATGGTTTTTTATAAACTCTTCTACTTCTAAATAATTTAATTCTTTTTGTTTTATACCTCTAGCACTTCTTTGTTTCTGTAACCACTTATTTAATTTAGTACCAGTCATTTCTTCAGGAGAATCTTCCATTAAAGTTTTAAGTGTAGGAGAATAGTTACCATAGTCATCCATATAAACATCTTTTATTCTTTTACTTCCACCACCTATTTCATCTTCAGTTTTAGAATATATAGTTTTAAGTTTACCTTGTATTCCTCTACCTACTCTACCACCAATATTAAATAACTTTCTATCTAAATTTATTTCTTTAAATAACTCATCTTTTTCTTCTATACCTGCAATAAAATCTGCACCACTTTGAGTTTTACCACCTATTTTCTTATCAAGTTTTTTTGCTGCATCTTCTAAAGGACTATAAGGTTCTCTTATACCTGTATACTCTTCCATAATATCTCCGATAGCTCTATCAAAAATATTTTTAGTTCCTCTTAAAGGAGCTTTACGAGCTACTGTTTCAAAGAAACCTCTATCATAAAGTGTCATACCTATAACATCATTTAGTATAGGTCCTCCAGTTCCTACAGTAGCCACTAAAGGATTTTGTCCGTAAGCCATACCTTCAGCACCTCTTAAAAGATATTCAGTTGGACCTAACAATCCTACACGCTGATAAGCTTTTAGAGTATCTCTCCATCCATCTTCTTCTTCCATTCTTTTTCTTTCTTCTGGATTAGCTCTCCAATAGTTAGTAGCCTTTGCAACATTAGTAGCTAGTGCAACAAAAGCAATAAGTTTAGGAGCATTAACAGTTGTATCTGTTATAGTTTCTTTTGCAAAGTTTCTTAATACTGTATTACCAAATACTGTAGGGTATCTTAAAAACTGTGTAAATATATCTACTTTAGGATTTGTCATAAACAAAGGAACATTAGAAAACTCTCTTCCTGTTTGTAATATAACTCCGTTTGTAAATCTACCTGCTCCTCTTACAATATCATTTCTATAAAAATCATCTTCTCTAGCAGCTAAATTTATGTTGTCACCAAATTTGTTATTCCACTCTAAACCTTTCTCAACATCTACACCTAAGTCATTTAACTCACCTATAAGTCTAGCTCTTTTGTTTTTACTTAACCCTGTAGAGTTTGAAAGTAGTTTTAAATTACTTTGTATTAAATCTTTACCTGTAGAAAACGCAGCTAACTGTACTGTTTTTGTCCAAGGTATAAGCATATTAAGTCTATAAAAACCTCTAGCTCCTCTTTTTAAAGTTTCATTCTGTAATCCTTCACCATCTAAACGATTTGTTAAATCTGCCATAGCTTCATCTACAGATAAGAAAACACTATTCATTTCTTTTGTTATTTCTGAATCAGTTAGTTTGTGTTTTTCTTTTAGTATTTGACCCATCTCTGTAGTAAATATTCTACCAGAATTTTCTATACCTTCTTGCATACCTCTAATAGCAGAAGATGTAGGAGCTTTACCTAAAGTTATAAATGCTTCTGACAATGAAGATACAGTAGCTAAAGGTAAGTAAGCCATAGCATTAGCTAATTTAGTGCCATCATATATAGCTTGGAAAGTATCGCTTCTATAATAATCTACTTGACCTGTAACAGATTTATAAGCATCTACAAGTTCTCTTTGTTGTCTAGAATTTAAACTTCTACCAAACTCTGATAATTCTTCTTGTATAGGTTTAATAAATCTTTCTACAAACTGTTGCTCATTAGACTGTTTAAAATATAATAGATTACCTGCTTCTGTTTTACCACCAATCTTAACATCAGAACCTTTACTTAGAAAATGTTTTTTATGTTCTATAGTTCTAGCAGCATTCATAAAGTAATCAGTAGTAACACTATGTAAATCATTTGTTAAAAACTCTTTAAATTTATTATCATCTAAATTTTCAAACTTACGAGCTTGTGTTAATAAATTAGAATGAGAACTATAAAGTTCATTTTGTTTATTAAGCATTCCTTTAATTACATCATCTACTTCTTTTTCTGGAACAATACCTTCATCAATTAATAGTTTTTTAAATACATCTGGATTAGCTTCTATTGCTTCTCTGTTCCAGCTACGAGGAAAATAGTTTTCAATTTCACTTACTTTTATTCCTACTTCTATTGCATCTTCTCTAACACTATTAAAATATAATCTTAAATTATTTGCAGTATCTCTTACAGCTTTAGAAGCTCCGGGAACTTGACCACCTCTAAGAATAGTTAATACTTCTTCTCCTAACTCTGGAGACATACGACCTGTAGCATATAGAGGCTCTATAGCAGCTTCATATCCTATCTTATAGTTACCTCTTCTAAATGCTAAATCTTCACCATAGGAATAGCCTAGTCTTGTTTTAGACCTATTGACTAAACTTTTATTAAACTCTGATGTAAGTTTTTGACCAAGTAATCTAGCAGAAGGAGAAAACTCTGCATCTGTTTTTAATCTCCAAGCAGGACTTGCTACAGTCTTAGCCAAGAAAGCATCTTTTTTCTTTCTTAACTTGTATACTAAATCACTTCCTGCTTCTTTTCTGTAGCCATCATCGCTGTAAAGTTTTTGTAACCTTTCTTCAAAGAATTGATTTTTATTTGCAAGACCTCCAAAGATACCACCTGTTAAAGCACCTATGGCTGCACTACCAACTAATTCTGGTTTAGAATACATCTTACGAAGATTAGTATTTACTTCTGTCTGTTGTCTAAAATGATTATCAAAACCTAACCAAGTACCTCCTTCAAGAGCAGTTAGTCCTGTACTTTGAAGAGGAGTTATTTTACTTTTAGCAATATTTTTTAAACCTTGATTAGCCCCTGTAGCTAATGCTTGTCTTGCAACTAATGAAGTTCCTCCACTAACAGGAGTTAAAAGCATTGCTGCTAATAGAGTAGGGTCTGTAGCCATATCTATTGTTGAGTCTTTAATAAGTTCTCCATATTGTTTAAGACTTCCCATATCTGCTTTGTCAAAAGTAGAACGCAAATATTTATAATCTTTTTTTTGTTGTTCAGAAAACTTACCAGACTCCATAGCTCTTTGCATACCATTGTATAAATTAAAATCAGAATCTCTTAAGTACTCAAATATATCATCAGACTGTTCGCCTACAGATGATAAAAATCTTTCAGATATTTCTTGGAACTGTTCGTTGTTTTCTAAATCATCAAGAGTGTAACCTCTTCCTAGAACAGAAGATGAATTTACAGATGAGTTAAAGTTAAGGATTGCCATGTGTTAATCTTGATTTGATTGTTGACCACTTCTAGCGTATATGTAAAGACCTCCACCAACTCCGTATAGCAATGGTTTTTTAGTCCTAGCTATTTGACCAATTAAATATGTACCTTTCATTAATGCTATATCATCAGAAAACTTTACAACATTTACTATAGTACCATTTTTATTCATATTGTCAAATATAATTTTTTGAGTAGGAGTTAAATTATTTATAAAAGCATCCCTACCTTTTTGTTTAGGATTTTTAAATTTTGTAGCTTTTGATATAAACTTTGAAGTTCTAGGGTCTGATATAACTTTTTTAGTTGATTGTCTAACAAATGCATTCATTGCTAATGCACCTCCAAATCTTAAACCTTTGTATAATCCAAAACCCGGTATTAATAATGTAGCTGCTTCTAACCCACTTAATTTTCCATCAGCACCTAAAACTACTTCTTTCATGCTTTGCATAAAAACACTTTGTTCATTTACTTCTTCTAAAAAATCTTTATCTTCTTTAGGTATATTAGCATTCTCTAACTTCAGTCTATTTTCTTCTGCTATTGTAGGTAAGTTATTATCTACCATTATAGAATCTAAAGCATTTAATTCTTTTTGTTTAGAATCTATATCCATATTTAATCCATTAATAGCATCAACCATATCGTTACGCATATCTAAAATTTTAGTTTTTTTAGTAAATGGATTTTCATTATTTTTATTTATGTCTTCTATATACATAGAAAAATTACGAGTATCTACTTGTCCTCTAATTTTATCTATATCAAATTGACTCATAACAGTATCTATAAAAGCTTCATTACCTTGGCTTAAAACAAACTCGGTAGCTAATGGTAATGCCATAGAATCATTCATGCCATATATTCTTTTTAATTCTTCAGTAGTGTTCATTATATTCATAGTAGCACCAACTTTTAAACTATCATTACCTCTTTTAGAAACTTCATCCCATTGCATCCCTGCTTCTGGATTTTTAGATGCTACAGAGTCTATTATAGAATCTACTTGAGCTATAACAACAGGTACTTGTCTAGAGTCTATTTCTACTTTAGGAGCTTTTTTTTCTCCTTCACTAACAATTTCTTCACCGAAAACAATAGGTTGATTATTAGCTCCTATTCCTGAAGTAATTATTTTTGTAACTAATTTTTCATTACCATAAGAATCACGCATAGGAACTTGAACAGTTGATACTGTAGCATCTTTATAGACTTTAAATTTTTCTGGATTACTTTGAATACTCTCTACTAATTCATCAATAGGATTACCTGCATTTCCAAATTCTGTTATAGCTGTTTTAAGATTATCAAAATCTGCACCAATTAATCCACCTAACTTTCTTTGTTTTGCTAATCTATCTTCTTCACTTAATGTGTTTTCATCATGAGACATAAATACTTTTTTTATTCCATTACCAAAAAACTCTGCTACATTTCTTGGTGGCATTTCTTCTCTTCTAATAAGTTCTATCATTTCTGGTTGAGTTAATCCGGGTATTTTTTGATATGATTCTACCATATTTTTATAGCGTTCAAAATTATCAACATTTGAAGTATACTCTCTTGCTATTTCTTTTACACCATCTGATTGATATCCTTCACCATATGTTTCTGTTATGTAACTATTAAGTTTTTCTATTGTTTGTAATTCAAATATATCTTTCATTTCATATCCTTGATTTACATAGTCATTATATTCTTTATTAAAATTTAAAGCATTTTGATTAGAACTTAAGTAATGTTCTCTAGCAAGTAATCCTTCTGTTTCTAGTTTATCTGCTTTATTATTTAAAGCAAGATTAGCTCCTGTAATAGCCATATTAGCTATTTGTAATCTCTTAGCAAATTTTTCTTGTTTCTTAGCTTCTTTATCTCTTCTGTCTCTAGCTTTGTCAAACTGCTCTTGTGCAAAGTTTACTCCACCATCATCATAAAATGTAGACATTATTCTTCTCCTCTAGACAACAAGCTTTGTTCTTCTTGTTGTGGTTCTTCTTTACTTAATAGACTTTCAGGCATTTCAACATTTTCAATTTCTTGTAATATTTCTTGAGGTAGTACTCCTGAAGGAACTTTAGATTCTTTTGTTATTTTATTTTGAGCATACTTTTTTAAATTATTAGATTTCATTTGTGCAATATCATTTTCATCTTCAGAGTCTATATCATCTTCTTCATCACCATTGATACGATAATTTATATTTGCTTTTTCTGCTAAAGCCATTAAAGAATAAATAGTAGGTTCTATTAGCATCATTAATAAATCAGGATTCCATTTACCTTGTTGAAAACCTGTTTGTAACATTTGTAATGCTATATCACTTAAAGGAACTCCATCTCCTACACCTTTCATAAGAGGAACAAAAACATCTTCTTCTAATAGTTGGTCAGCTATAAAGTTTAAAGCTTCTCTAAAGTTTGTATATTCTGGTGGACTTTCCCAAGCATATCTTTGGTCTGGGTCATTTGTTAATGACTGACCGGGTATAGGTTTACCTGAATTTACTAATGCATCTATTGCTTGTTGATTATATTGTTCTGCCATAATTTATCCTATTCCGAATGTATACTTATTTAAATAAGGAGCAGCTACACTACTACCAGCACCCCAAGTACTTCCCATTGATTGATAAGCATTGTTTCCTTGCATAAAGTCTACTTGACTCATTACACTTCCTTGGCTATAGTTACCTAAAGAAGCTAAGTCTAAATTAGTAGTTGTATATCTTTGTACAGGAGGGTCTCCTGCTACACCCATTGATATTCTAGAGGCAACTCCTGACAAAGCTCCACTTGTTATAGAGTCAGCTAGTTCAGTAGGGTCTGTAATTTTATCAACAGCTTGTCTGTATGTTTCAGAAACTATATCTTTTCCTTTAGCTAATAAACTTAATTGCTCTTTGTCTACTACCTCATCTTTTATTACATCAGTAACAACATCAGTAGCTTTATCAGTAACAACATCAGTAGCTTTATCAGTAACTAAATCTGTAGGTTTAGAAAATATAGAAGCTCTATCAGGACTTAAAACAAATCCTTCTCCTTTTATAAGATTTGTAGCTCTATCAAATCCATTACCAATAGCATCAGTAACAGTTTTATAAACTTTACCTACTGCATTACCTGCATTGTATATATGTCCTACAGCTTTGTGTAAAAAACTACTTCCTTTACCAGCAAAACTTCCTAATCTACCCCATATATTACTTAAACCAAACTGAGGCATAAACATCATTAAACCTAGTTGACCTACAATACCTAGTTTACCAAAAGCTTTACCAACTTTTTTAACAACCTTCTTAATTGCTTTACCTATTTTCTTAACTGTCTTTCTTAAAAATCCCATATTAATCTCCTAACCCAAAGATATTATTTATTGTATTAGATATATTATTAAAGTTACTTTGCCAATTTTTAGCAACATCTCCTTCAGCACTAGCAGCAGCTATCATAGCTTGTACTTTTCTTGTAGCACTATCATTAGCCCATCTAAAGTTATAGTCTGCTTGGTCTCTTAATTCTTGCCATAAGAATGATTGAGCTGCTGAACTCATGCTAAAAGCCATCTTAGCATTCTCTTGATTGATAGCATTTTGTGCAGCAGTATCAGCTAAGTTTGCTCTTCTTCTCCATTCAACATTTGATTGTTGAACAGCTAATGCATTTTGTGTATTAAACTGGTCTCTATTAAAATCTATTTGTTCATTAAACTGTTTTGTTTGATTTATTATAGCAGCATTTGCTTTATTAATATCAGCTTCTCTACCTGCTCTACGAGCCTCTGCAGCATTAGTCTGTTGTATATTAAACTGTTGAGTTGCATTTTCTTGTTGAGCATTAAACTGTTCTACTTGTGTATTAAGATTAGCCATAAACTGTTGAGTTTGATTTTCACTTGTAGCATTAAATTGTCTTGCAGCATTTGTAGCAGACTGATTGCTTATTAATCTTTGTTGTTCTTGTTGAGCTTGTAATACATTTGATTGTTGTTCATTAGTTAAATTACTTAAATCCATAGCTAAAAAGTTTTTAGCATTTTGTATTTGTGCTTGTTGATTTAAATTAGCTTCAGCAATATTAGCTTGAGACATAAGAACAGCATTCTGTATTGTAGCTTGTTGTTTATTATTAGCATTTGTAATACTAACAGATTGCATAAATTTACTATTACTTAACTCTGTTTGTTGGTCAGCATTAAATTGAGCCATATTAAGATTAAATACTTTATCAGCATTGCTTAAAGCTGTCTGTTGTCTTAGTTGAGCATTTTGTATTTCTGCTTGTGCTTCAATAGTTTTTTGTTGGCTTACACTTTGTTGTATAGCCTGTGCATTACTTTGAGCTATAGGTACAGCACTTTGTATAATAGCATTAAATAAATTATCTCTACCTACACTAGAAGCACTTAAACCTCTTCTTGCTAACATAGCTTCTACACTAGCAACAGCAGGTCTAGCCCATGTAGGTATCTCACCATTTTCCATGCCACTTAGTAAACTATCCATTTGATTAGATACTAAAGCTTCTTCTGGTAAACCAGCTATCATTCCTCTTTGTGCTTCTGTAAAGTCTGTTAATCTAGCTTCTAAGTCTTCAGGGTCACTACCAAGACTTGATATATCTTCTTCAGATAATCCTGCTTTTCTTAATTGTTTTTTAGCTCTTGTTATTCTTGCTAAAGATGTACCAGCTACTTGTGCTGCTGATGCTTTTGCTTCTTCACTTAATGTTCCTACTACTCTTTCTGATAAAGCTCCCGGTACTATTTCAACTTCAGCTCCTTCAATAGGTGCAACTCTATCTACTCCTATTGCTTTTGCTAAAGCTTCATCTTTTATTTCACCCTTTGCTGTATTAACTTGTACTTCTTCAGTTATAGTATCTGCAATTATTTTAGAAGCAGTAACAGGCTCTGGAGTTTTTACTGTAGAAATATCTTCCATTTGTTGCACAACTTCTGGTCCAACTTCTTTTATATATTCTGGACTAACTCCTTTTCTTTCAGCTAAAGACATTTCTTCTGCAGTATACTCTTCTCCTTCAGGTACTTTTACTAATTCTTGTTCTGGGATTATTCCTTCAGGTATATTACCAGCAGCTATATCTTCTGCAGTTCTACCGGTTTGAGTCATTCTTTTACTTCTTTCTTCCTCAAACTGTTCTTGAGAACCTGTAATAGGTGTTTCACTAGGAGGTACATCATCTGGTGGAGGTGGTGGAGGTACTCTTGGAGGTGGTATATCATCTCTTGGTGGAGGAGGAGTTCTACCTCTACCTCTACCTCTTTCTCTATCATCTTCAACAACTGTTACAGAAGGTCTTACATTTCCTTCTCTTTCTATAGAAAATCTATCTGGCTTATCGCCTACAGGAGGTCTAGTAGGTATTTGAGATTTATCAATTTGAGGAGTAGAAGTAGTAGTAGGAGTAAAAGGAACAGGATTCTCATTAGGCATACGAGGTATAACTGTATCATCTTTTCTTTGTATAAACATTTCTTCTTCTTTAGGTCCTTTAACCTCTTTACCAAGTTGATAACCTACTCTACCACCTTTGGACATATCTACACGACCACCCGTAGTATACTTTTGTTTATACTTTTTTAATTTTTTATTATTTTCTTTATTCATTTATAAATACCTGTAAGTATATTTTACTTGACTTCAAAGAGTTTGTCAAGCTTTTCACCAATTTTATCTATTCTATCCATGAGTATTCCCATGTCATCTTTTAATTCATTTTTAGTAACATAGTCTTTTGCCATCTCTTCACGAGTTTTGTTTAAGAGTATGTCGATTCTTTTAGCCTCTGATGCATTCTGTCTAATGCTATAGAGTATGGGGGCTAACACCAATGTTATAAAGATGTTCCAAAATAAATAAGGTGTTAGTTCCATATTAACCTATAGTTTTTTGTACGCTTGTAGGTGTAATGCTTTCTGCTATCTGTGCATCTAATGATGTTTTCATAGCTGTAACAGTATCAGAAGTAAGAGCAGCTTCAACCCAGCTTTGTACTTTAGCAGCATCTAAACTTGCAAAAGCTGTAAAGCTTGAAAGGTCTGAAGTGTCAACATTCTGTGAACCATAAGTAGTAGCAGTCCAATATTCACCTTCACTATCTTTATTAGTATCATCAGTAGCAATTAATCTCCAATAAACATTGTAGACTACATCACTTTTACTATCTTTTGTAGGGTATGTATCAACTCTTGAAACATCCCAAGTATATTCTATTGCCATTTATATCTCCTATTATCCTTCAAGAGCTTCTATTCTT
>VMHT01136243.1_pt1 | contig 10868 bp, 18 predicted proteins | sample 4693611 | NCBI WGS metagenome assembly VMHT01 (sample SAMN12280063, study PRJNA550983) | marine metagenome | isolation source: seawater sampled from same location over 5 years 0.02-0.2 micron viral filtrate | place: USA: collected off the coast of southern California halfway between the port... ... | reverse complement strand
CTATAATGGATTGTCTGTGCTTCCATACTCAGATCACTCTTACAAGCAAGCTCCTTTTGAAGATTGCACTAAGGAAGAATATGAATCCTTGTTGCCCTCTTTGAAAGAAGTTAACTTGGATAAAGTCGTTGAAATCGATGACAACACAAACCTTACAGGCGAACTGGCGTGTGCCGGCGGTGCTTGTGAAATTAACTAATGGAGAAAATATGAAACAAAAACTTGAACAATTAATTGAAGGCTTACAAGCCATTCTTGATGACATTGAAAAGGTGGATGAAAAGTCCTACGGTTACAAAGCAGCTGCTGTCCGTGCCCGAAAGACTCTTCATGAAGCCAGAGGTCAGTTCCAAGAACTTCGTAAAGAAATTCAAGCTAAAAAAAATGAACAATAACTTGACAATTGTTTAATTGTGTGTTATAATATATATACGCTGTTCAACTTATGGTGTTGAATAGAACTTGTGGCAACTCTTCTTTGCGTGACAAGTTTTATTTTATTGGAGGTTAGATGTTTATAAATATATACAATAGACATGTTCTTGTTGAACTTGTCGAGGAAGAAAAGCAAGAACAACAGTCGCTGATTGCTTTACCACAAGACTACAAGAAACAGGAGTCACCTTATTTAGTGGTAAAAGTACTTCAGATATCTAGCGAATGTAAATTGTTTTTAGAGCAAGGTGATCTTGTTGTTATTGAACGTAGAATGCTAACAGAAATAGAAATTAAAGGTGAAAAGAACTATTTAGTGTTAGAAAATTATATCTACGGGAGAATAGACGATGAAACTTACTAAACAAATACTAAGAGAAATGGTATCAAAAGAAATGAAAGCTATGACAGAGGGTTTAAAAAAACCTGCTAACATAGAAAGAACTGTCTCTAAACTTATATCTGATTTTAAAAGAGCAAGAGGAGCAGTTCAGGTTGCTATGATAACAGCAGAAAACCCACCTGGTGCTAATGAAGCTTTTGACTGGGATAATAAAATGATGCAAGGGTATTTAAAAATGGATCTTAATAAACTTGGTTATGATTATTTTCCTATCATTGGGGACTACGAGGGTCTTGAAAACTCTTTAATGGTTATTGTAAAAGGTAATAGAGTGTCAAGTTTTAAAGATCATATGATAGAGCTTGGTAAAAAATACCTCCAAGATGCAGTAGTGATTGGAGAAAAAATGGCCTCAACCCAAATGAATCCAAACAAGCAACAGGCACAATATAATATGGTTTTTGAAATGGTAATGTTACACCCAACAAAAACCGGTCAACCAAATATGGATGTTGGAGATTATGAAATGCAAGATATGAGAACAACAGCTCACAAAGGACCTGATGTACAGAATCGTAAATCTTTCTTTTCACAAGCTGGAAAGAAAAAGTTTATAGTTCCTTTCTATTCTTCTGCACCTGAAGACTTGCCACAAGATATGTCAAATCCATTTCCAGTGGGTGAGTAGATGAGTTATGTTAAGACAATACCCTTATACAATGATAATATCGGCTCTGTCTCTTATGTTGAGCATATGGGGAGCGATCTTACTGTGGTTAATTCAGCAAGAGTCTCCTTTGGTGTGGAAAAAACTGATCTTGATGATCGCGACAGAAAGCTTATCAATTACCTTATTAAACACAAACATACATCAACTCTCGAGCACAATGTTGTTTCTTTCAGGTTTGTTGTGCCTTTATTTGTTCGCTCACAACACCACAGACATCGTACTTGGTCATATAATGAAATCTCTAGAAGATACACAGACAAAGACCTCAAATTTTATCTACCAAACAATTTCAGAACACAGCATAAGTCAAACAGACAAGCGTCTAATGTAGATGACTTGCAAGATCCACTAGCATACAAAGATTTTTCTATGGTAACTTGCTCGGAGATTCTACAAAGCAGGACACAAGACTGTCTTCATGCATACGAAGTGATGTTAGAAGCTGGAGTTTGCAGAGAACAAGCAAGAATGATTCTACCACAAAACTTGTATACAGAATATTATGGAACGGTAAATCTTAATAACTTGCTGAAGTTTATAGATCTCAGGACACACGAAGGTGCTCAATGGGAAATACAAAAGATGGCTGAAGCTTGTTTGGACATAGCAACTGATCTATGGCCTGTAACTGTAAAGGCATACAGGAAAATAAGAAACTAATTATTATATGAATCAGACAAAACCAGTCACAACTCCTCTTTTTACTATCGGAGACTTAGTAAAACTTAGAGGGTTTGGTATAATCTTAGTACAGTCAGAAATAGAAATAGCGATTGTAACTAGAGGACCATATTCATTTAAAGCATTAGAATCATATCATGACTTAGTCTTTTTTGAATGGTGGTGTTATGATATATTAATTGGAGGTTCACTAATTACAATGATGCCAGAGAACTTCCTAGTAAAGATAGAGGTAAGTAATAATGAAAAAAATATTTGAATCTTTTGATAGGTTTGTGCAAGAGATGAAAGAGCTACCGGGAGATGAGGTAGAATACATAAGAATTGAAATTGCGAAAGAGATAGATGACACATTACAAAGGCCATCAAATGATCAACAAATAAACAAGCTTTTAAGAAAAAAAGCACCAAATATAACTAAAAAAAATGCTAATTTATTATTATACCTGTATAAAGGTGTTGATGAGAATGGCAACTTATTAAACAATGAAAATGTTGAAGCAGTAATAGATGAATTAGATGTAAGGGCTGAAAAATTTATTGATTCCTTCAGCACCCAAGCACACTTTTTGGTTTTTTTAAATGATGCTCCGATACTTATTAAAGAATATCTGCCTCTTATGAGAGATGTTGCAAGACCTGAAAGCCATCAATCTAAATATATGTTAAAAACTGCACCCGGAAACTTCAGCGCTTTTGATTTTGCAAAGAAAAAACCATTCGCTGTTTTTAAAGACACAACAGCACAATCTGGTATGAAAGACTTTATGCACAAGCAGACACCAGAATTAAATAATATAAGACCTGATCATCACTTCTTATTTAAGCTAGAGTATTTGATAAAAATCGCATATGATATAGTAAAAGACAGCATTAGTTTTCTTGCTCCTGATAAAGATCAAATTAATATTGACATAAGACCATTAGATATTAAAGCATTTACGGCTAACTATGTAGAAGGAATAACAGTTTCAACACAGGACTACAGAAAAGAGTTACGTAAGACACCACATCCATCTTTTTCTCCCATGGTAGCAGGACAGAGATATAGAATGAACAAACTGTTTAGATACTATTACTATGGTGATTATTTAAAACAGAGTGAGCAAGAACAGATTAAACTCATTGACGATTTTATGCCACAAATTATAGATCTTGATACAGCACAAGTACAAAGTGGTTTGGTACCAAAGTATTCATTACTATTGTCTATGGTGTATAAAAACTTTCCTCAACAAAGTCAAAAAAAATATGAACTACCGTTATACAAGATATTACATACAGCAAAAAAGTCACGCTTTATAAATTATGATATAAAAAAAATAATAAAAGAAAAAGGTGTGCTTGATAGAAAAAGAACAAAAGATATACCATTTGTAGAGTTAGGATATGGTGGAGATACTGAAGATTATAGAAAAGAGTATGCAAATGATTTATTAGACAGTGCATTATCAGGCGCAAAAAAAGGTGAAAACATAAACGATACATGGAAAATGTTTTCTGAGACATGGCAACAACTATCAAAAGATACAAAAGATTCCTTATCAGATAAAATACAAGAATTAAAATCAATTCTTCAAGGAGGAAAATGAATGATTTTTATTTTGATGAGTTAGTTTTGGGTGGATCGTTAACCGCTTTACTGTACGCGTACAAAAAAAACTTACCCATATTGATTGATATCGCTCATGTTCCTTTTGTTTTAGAAGATGTTCCAAACACTTGGAACTTATCTTTTATTGGTTTTAATAAAGGTGGTGAGCACAAAAAATCACAGGTTTGGGATCGTTTATCTTTTTTGTTAGCAATGTCAGGACTAGTTCTTTTTCCCAATAACATACAGTCATTTAGAATTGAAGATAATAGTATAAGCATTGTTGGTGTTGATAACAATAGGATGATTGTTAATTATAACAAGTTAATAGAGTTTGATAGGGATATAAAAGACTACTTGATGGTCTATGATTGGTTTGCTGTACACTCTGGATCTCGCCATGGCTGGGAAGTTATACCTGATCCAAACGAACACTTATGTCACTTATTGTTATTTCACAGATCAACCAGACCTCGTACAAGATCTGATGTAAAAGATGTCTGTGCGGTGTCAAAGGTGCCTAGGAGTGAGATAAATAATATAGAATGGTCTGAAATCTACACAAGAATAAAAACATTAAAAATGATGAAAGAAATAGGAATAAGAGGCAGAGCTAACGGATATAATAGAAAAGGAAATGCACTCCATTATGCTGTCTCTATCGAACACATGTATCGAGAAGTGTTTGAGGAGTTAGACAATAAAATTAGCATTGAAGAAATATTAACTTGGGAAGACAAAAAAGGAACTAATTTATGGAATTTGACACAAAAACTACTAATGGCTCATCTTACCACCTTGCCGGAATAGTTCCCTGTGGCGGACAACCTCTTGACTTTCAAATGGAATGGCCAGACTTTATGATGCCAATAGCACCTAACTACACAATGATTGAGGCTGCTATTATGGAGTGTGCTTGGGCAGGTTGTGAAACTATTTGGGTTTGTCTATATGAAGATACGGCACCTTTGGTCAGACACAGAATAGGTGACTTTGTTCAAGACCCGGTATGGGCATGGAGATCAATGGACCCTCAACCAACAGCCAATCAAAAAAGAATACCAATCTTTTATGTACCAGTTCACCCTAAGAATAGATTCAGAAGAGATTGCTTAGCATGGTCTGTAATTGAAGGAGCACTGTCAGCATTTAAAACATCTGCCACGGTTTCGAAATGGATATATCCAAATAAATACTGGGTGTCATTCCCTTATGGATTCTTTGATCCAGAACTCTTGCGAAAGCATCGCCAAAAAATTTCCTCTCCAAAAAATTTCTACATCACGCACAACGCACAAACCGTTGAACAAGGTATCCATACCAGCTTTTCATTTGGTAAAGAGGAGTTTATAAGGTTCCGCAGACAAATACGAAAGGGAACAGGAAAATTTACAAGTGACTTAGACCCAGATGGTATCCCAAGGAATAAACTGCCAATCGAAGAAAGATACTCTGCGCGTTGGTTTGATCTTCAAGATGTCTTTGTAAACCTAGATAATACTGAAAACAATTCGATAGAAGTTAATCAATTTTATGATTTGTCTTCTTGGGAAAATTATAGAAACTATTTATCATCCACACTTGCTTCCGAAACTACCAGACCACCAGAATGGTTAATGAAGTTTAAAGAATTTGGATCAATCTCACTTGACAGAAAGGATTAAATGTGTTATAATGAATTATGAACTTAAAAGAAAAAGGTATAAAAAACATCTAATGGAACTAGAATTTTTAAGAGCAGAAATCTCTTTTCAAGAAGAAATCTTGTCGGTGGCTCATCAAGAATTTGAAATCTGGCACAGATCATGGTGCGAAAAAAATAATATAGATTTGGCGAAACTAAATAAAAAACATAAAAGTAAAGTTTCAAAAATTTTATCGCAGCCAAAATTTCGAGATCTCAATCATGATGAAGAAGGTATATTGGTTTTGGAGAACAAGCAGTTTGTTGAAGAAAAATTAAAATTTAACAAAATCTATAAGCAAATTATTAGAGCCACACATCCAGATAAAAACCAAGGAACCACATTAGATTTTAAAACTGCTGCAAGGGCTTATGAAATAGGAGATTGGTCTATGTTAATTCAAATAGCAGAAAAATACAACATTTTTCCTAATGATCTAAACGAACTTATCCCAATTATGTCAGAAGAAGCAGAAAGATTAAAAAAAATTATAAGTAAAAATAAAGCTGCGTATTCTTGGAAGTTTAGTGAGTGCGAAACAGATCAGTGCAAGGAGAACCTTGTGAAACAATTTTTAAAACAATTATTTAATTTGGAGTTATAATGTTATTAGGATTATTATTATGGGCATGCGATTCAGACGTGTCAATTATAAAAAGAATAGAAGAAACCGGACAATCGATCGGTGTGGGAGAACCAGCAGAACCTGCGGCAATCGTTAATCAACCATCAAATGAAACGGTCAATGAGGTTGAACCATCAGAGGAAATAAATTCAGAACCCTCATATGAGCAAACAAGATCTGGAGTTACAGGGTTGTCAACTATGTATCTTCGACAAGTTGCTTGTCCTGCATGCATGGGAGAAACTCAAGAATTGACAGTTGAGTATGAGTTAAAAATACATCAACCTGTATCCGATTCTTGGAATTCTTGGATGTTAGCAGATGGTGTTTGCACAGAATATTTATATCAAGGAGTTCCTTCAACTCAACCAATTAGTGTTGGACAACAAATACAAGTGGCAAACGTTGGACACCAATTCAGCGCTAATCAGGTACAAGCTGGCGTTTATGTAGCACAAAGTATATGGGAATCTCATTTGCAAAGAAATGCTGAATATAATGTTCAAACTTCTCTTGGGTCTTTCAATTTCACAACAGTTGAAGGTTTTGATTATATAGAACCGTACACTATGCTTTGGGTAGATCCATCATACGCTTTCGAAGCCGCTGTTCGTAGATCAGGCTTTACTATAACTTGGGCTCCTGTCCGCCAAACAAGCAGAATGATGATAACTCTTGGTATTTATTCGCCTGATGGTGCATATCTTCAAGGTCAAGTGTCTTGTTTTGGTGCTGATAATGGAGCTATGCTTATACCCTCACAGTACCTTAATTACCCTACATGGTCATTAGTTGCAATACACATAGAACGATTCGAAACCGCTATGGTGGAAACTAGTATAAATAATTCTTATATGGAAACTTTACAAATTTGGGAAGTGGTGGGCACTGGACATATCGAGTAACTATTTACTATCTGACTATGGAGGAATTATGTCATGGAAAAATCAAAAATTGCGGATTATGCGTGGAAAGGCTTTACTGTATTGTTATCTATTATCATTGTGCCTTGTTTTATATGGATCTGGGACTCAGAAATGAGACTTGGAGCTTTGGAATATAAGATGGATGATGCTAATAAGTCATTAGAAAAAATTGTTGCCCACATGGATAATCAAAATGGATCAGCATCTGTTGATCGTCAAGTCCAATTTAAGTTAATGGAAGATAGATTAAAACAACTTGAAAAAAATCAAGAAAGGTTGGAGAAAGAAGTTCTTCATTATGCAAAAAAATTCGTTGAAAAAGGAGATAGAAGATGAAAAATTGTAACTGTTGTGAAAACTGTAATTGTAAATGTGAATGTTGTGGCTAATGATATGTGTCCATTTTGCGACTGCGATCCTTGTGATTGTGATTGGGGTTTAAATGAATTGTTTGGAAACAGGGGACCTGTTGTTAGTTCGAGCTTGGCACCTGGGGTTTCAGGATGTGTTGGCTATCCTTATACATCCACCATCGACGATCTCAGATTACCAGACATTGACAGTATATTTGATTCCTTTGGGACTGGAACGTCGAATTCATATGCAGGAAGTTATAAGAGTACTGTCATAAATCACAATCATAAAGTTGGTGATCTTGTAAGGTGGTTTCCAGTTTATTCTCTTAAAAATGCTGAAGCAGTCTGGATGATCAAAAAAGTGTTTGTCCACAGTCCTTTGGATTGTGTATACCATGATTATGAGATTACAGACGGAATAAGCGTGTACCCAGTAAGTTACTTAGAAATTAGAAAATTGGAGGATAAATGATAAAGTACAAAAATGATTACGTGTGGACTGAAAAAATGTGTCACCACCTAGACAAACAGTATGAATTAGAGTGTATCAGTCTTTATAGAAACTGTTATGATTACTCACCGATGGAACATTACGACGAGATTATGGCTTTTGTAACAAAAGCTTTTCTTGATAGAAATAGACAATTTTCTTTAGAAGAAAGAAGATACATAGTGCAAGTAAAGATGAAATGGGGGTTTCTTACTATTTATTATGATGGGGGTAAAGATCCTTATCTTGATGAAATAATAAATACTGCTGCCAACATGGCCCAACAAGTTAAAAAGAAACTTGATAAGCAATATGGTAGAGGAGGATGGAGACATCGAACAATACTTTCACCAAATAAAAGTCGATAAACTGCCTGAAGGCAGAGCACCTAAGTTTCAAGTTGGTGACTTAGTTGAAATATATTTTCGTTCTGACGATGGTTCTTCTTCCTACCAGATGAAAGGGGAATACGGCTTAGTTTGTCAAATTTTGTTTTATGAATGTAAAGACTATGGTGTTGATTATCCAACAGATGACAGGATACCTTATTACATAATTGAATACAAATTACTTACATCCAAAAATAGAAATGAGCATCGGTACATTTCAGAAGAAAATCTAAGGAAGGTGAACAAATGATTTATTTTTTAATGTCTATTGCATTTGGCACTACAGTTTATGCTCCAATGAAAACACAGCTGGAAACAACTGTAGTTCATTATTTTATTGATAAAGACTTTCACGCAAGAAAGAAAGACATGCTTGTTGTTAATTGGGTTGACTGCGAAATGATGCCGCCAAGAGAATGTGCCATGGTTAAAGGATTGTGGTATCTAGACACAGTTGTGTTTGAAGGTGATGAGACTTACCAAATTAACATATTTCTCTACGATGAAAAATCAAGAATTGTATCTCAAGCTATTATTCATAAAAGATATAAAATTGAAAAAATTCCTCAAAAAACCACAGTCAAAGGAACCAAGGTTGAGCGAGGAACCATCGCACCATTCAAGACGGAGATCGAAAAGCCACCAATTTTAATAAAAAAGAAACCAGAAATCACAGCAAGAGAAATAGAACAAGCTGTTATTAAACTACTTATTAACATCAAGGAGTATGAAAAATGAAATTAACAAAAAAGAAACTAGAGCAACTCATAATGGAAGAGTATAAAAGCATGAACCGCCAGATCTTTGATAAACGAAGAGAATTTCCAGAAGCCGGACTCGTCAGAGCATTTGGCGATGAAGATCAGCCAATAAATCGACCAGAATACGCTGACAAACTAACAAACCTTGCTGGTAACGACTTTGCTCAAGCAAAAGAACTTGCTGGTGCTTTAGATGAACCTCTTGATATACCGTTTGATGGAAGCAATATGGAAACATTTAGTATCCCAAACAAGACTAATATGGATCTTTTACAAGATTTTGTTTTGAGAGGCTATGCTGATTCTTTTGAAGAGCCGATAAAGGTTGATAAGTTCCTATCTTATGCAGCAGAGCAGGGAATAGAAGAATATCAACTGGAAGATGTTTATGAAAAGCTTCAACAACAAAGTCACAATTTACGTCAAAGAATGTTTGTAAACGCACCAAAATCAGACTATGTGAGAAATAAAGAATTTAAAAAACAATTAGAAAAGCAATTTGGTGTTGATCTCCGGTCATATAGAGAAAAATACGGATATTAAATAAAAATACTTGACAAATCTCTCCACCCGTGTTATACTATAAGTATCAATAAATAACGGAGGATTTATGACCAATTACAACTTGGGATATGCTTGTATTAACAAAGGTTTCTCGGAGAGACCAAAGAAACAACGCATAACCACAAACCGAAGCATGATCAAGCGAACATTCAAAGAGAAGGGCTTACCTTATGCATCTGAACTTGCACTTCTCAACTGTAAGGACTTGCTTACAATTATGAAGTGGAATAAAGAAAACAACATCAACTTCTTCAGACTTTCTTCAGACCTTGTTCCTTGGGCTTCTGAGTATCAACTAACTGAATTACCAGACTATGATGCAATTGCTGAAGCTTTGTACGAAGTTGGCTTGTTCGCAGCAGAAAATAACATACGTATTACAAGTCATCCTGGACCTTTTAACAAATTAACAAGTCCAAAAGAATCTGTGATACTAAATACTATTCGTGATCTTGAGATTCATGGTGAGGTTTTTGACCTTCTGTGTCTTCCAAGAACACCTTATGCTAAAATTAACATACACGTAGGAGCAGCTTATGACGACAAATCTATGGCCATTAATAACTTTTGCAAGAATTTTCAAAGACTATCGGAAGCAGTCAAAACAAGACTAACAGTGGAGAATGACGACAAGCCGTCACTATATACTACAGAGGAACTGTACAATGACATCCATAAACGGATTAATATTCCTGTGGTGTTTGACTACCATCATCACGATTTGCACCCTGGAAACCAATCAGAGCTTGAAGCCCTCGACATGGCTCTTGCTACTTGGCCTGTGGGCATCCGTCCTGTGGTGCACTACTCTGAATCCAGATCTGATGAATATGGGGATCCTCGAATCAAGCCACAAGCTCATTCTGATTCTTATGTTCGGCCCATAAATACTTATGGACATGAAATGGATATAATGCTTGAAGCTAAACACAAAGAGTTAGCACTCTTTAAAATGCGTGAACTAATGGAGAAAAATAATGTTCGATAAATTTTTTAAAAAAGTCTTTAAATCTAGGAAAACTGTATCTTTGGAACAAGCTGAAGATATGAGAAAGCAAGTTGAAAGACTTAAAGAAGATAACAAGCTTCGTGAGGCTCAAATAATAAAACTCGGAAGGCTGTTGCATGATGATCCAATACACAAAGACAGATATGCTAAAAGAATTAACATACACAGTAGGATAATAAATGATAACAAGCAAACAATTCATGAGCTTGAAATAAAACTACTCGACAGTTGATAATACAAAAAAACATTTTTCTATAAAAAAAACTTGACAAGTTTTAAA
>VMHT01201673.1_pt1 | contig 10871 bp, 15 predicted proteins | sample 4693611 | NCBI WGS metagenome assembly VMHT01 (sample SAMN12280063, study PRJNA550983) | marine metagenome | isolation source: seawater sampled from same location over 5 years 0.02-0.2 micron viral filtrate | place: USA: collected off the coast of southern California halfway between the port... ... | reverse complement strand
GAAAGATAAGATTTCACAACTTCCTGTAGAACAACAGGCAGAACTCTTAGACTTGCTGTCTGAGTTTGAAGAAGCTGACAACAAGAAGAAAGCCAAAGATGACTTCATAAGCTTTGTTAGACTCATGTGGCCTAGTTTTATTTCTGGTAGGCACCACAAAGATATGGCTGAAGCCTTTGAACGTGTGGCACGAGGTGAACTCAAGCGTTTAATTATCAACATGCCACCCCGTCATACCAAGTCTGAGTTTGCTTCTTACCTCTTACCTGCATGGTTCTTGGGAAAATATCCTGAGAAGAAAGTTATTCAAACGGCACACACAGCAGAACTGGCTGTAGGATTTGGTCGTAAGGTGAGGAACCTGATTCAGTCTGAAGATTTTGCTAAAGTGTTTCCTAGTATCACCCTGTCCTCTGACTCGAAAGCTGCTGGACGATGGAACACAAACAAGCGTGGTGATTACTTTGCGATTGGTGTTGGTGGTGCGGTCACTGGTAAGGGTGCGGATCTTTTGATCATAGATGACCCTCACAGCGAACAGGACGCCCAGCAGGGGCAGTTTAACCCTGAAGTCTATGACAGAGTCTACGAATGGTACACATCAGGCCCACGGCAGCGTTTACAACCCGGAGGGGCAATCATTGTTGTGATGACCAGATGGTCTAAGCGTGACCTGACAGGGCAGATCATAAACTCTATGTCCAATAGAGAGGGAGTTGATGAATGGGAAGTGATTGAGTTCCCTGCGATACTTCCATCTGGAAATGCTCTTTGGCCTGAGTTCTGGTCTCAGAAAGAACTTGATTCTCTAAAAGCAGAACTTCCTGTATCCAAATGGTCAGCGCAGTACCAACAAGACCCTACTTCCGAAGAGGGTGCGCTTATAAAACGTGAGTGGTGGCAAGAATGGGAAGCGGATAAACCTCCATCATGTGAGGCAATCATACAATCTTGGGATACAGCGTTTCTAAAAACACAACGATCAGACTACAGTGCCTGTACAACATGGGGTGTGTTCTACATTGAGGGTCAGCCTAATGTAATTTTGCTTGATGCCTACAAAGAAAAGCTGGAGTTTCCAGAACTCAAACGTGCAGCTTATGACAAGTATCAAGAGTTTGAACCTGATCAGATGATTGTAGAGAAGAAAGCTTCTGGTGCGCCTCTGATATTTGAGCTTAGAGCTATGGGTATTCCAGTAACAGAGTTTACACCATCGCGTGGACAGGATAAGATTGCGAGAGTAAATGCAGTAACAGACCTGTTCGCAAGCGGCTCAATATGGTATCCTCCTACCAGATGGGCAGAAGAAGTGATTGAGGAATGTGCATCGTTCCCTTCTGGGGAACACGATGATTTAGTGGACTCTACCACCCAAGCTCTGCTAAGGTTTAGACAAGGCGGCTGGGTGAGAGCCGAAATGGATGACTGGGATGACGAACCAAAATACCAAAGACCAGTTGAATATTACTAGAAGCAGCTAGGCTGCGTATGTGAAACGGAGACAGGTATGGCTATTGAAAAGCAGATGGAACCTTCAGACATAGAGATTGAAGAAACAGATGCTACAGAAGTTGAAGTTGAGATTGTGAATCCTGACGCGATTTCTGTTGAAACAGAAGATGGCGGTGTGATCGTTGACTTCGAAGGAAGCCTTACCGAAGAACTCATGGGGCCAGAACACGATGCTAACCTAGCTGAGTTTATTGAAGAAGCTACTCTACAATCAATGGCATCGGAACTTGTGGGAGACTTTGATTCTGATCGTGAGTCTCGACGTGATTGGGCAAGAGCTTACGTTAAGGGGTTAGATCTTCTTGGGATGAAGATAGAAGAACGTAGCCAACCGTGGCAGGGGGCATCTGGTGTGTTCCATCCAGTTCTTACAGAGGCCGTTGTTAGGTTTCAGGCACAGGCAATGGGAGAGTTATTCCCTGCGTCTGGGCCAGTAAGAACCAAGATTATGGGCAAATTAACCCCAGAAAAGACAGATCAAGCAGACAGAATCCAGACAGAAATGAACTATCTTCTGACTGAAGAGATGACAGAATACCGCGATGAGACTGAACAGATGTTGTTCAAGCTTCCTCTTGCAGGTTCTGCGTTTAAGAAAGTTTACTATGATCCACTAGAGGATCGTCCCGTTGCTATGTTTGTTCCAGCGGAAGACTTTGTTGCTTCCTATGGTGCATCAGACCTTGCGTCTTGCCCACGGTACACGCACATAATGAAGAAAACATCTAACGAGATACTAGAGCTACAAGTTGCTGGCTTCTACCGTGAGGTAGATCTACCAGATCCAGAGCCAGATTTCTCAGACATTCAAGAAAAGTATGACGAGCTTGATGGAGAGCATGCAATCATAGAGGATGATGATCGTCACACAATCCTAGAGATGCATATGGTTATGAACATGCCAGAAGAGTTTGATGACCCTGATGGTATTGCACGTCCATACGTTATTACTATTGATAAAACCTCTCGTGAAATTCTATCGATTAGGAGAAACTGGTACGAAGATGATGCAAAGAAAAAGAAAAGGTTACACTTCGTCCATTACAAATACTTACCGGGTCTTGGTTTTTATGGCACAGGACTTATACATCTCATTGGTGGTCTGGCTAAATCCGCTACGTCAATACTGCGTCAGCTCATTGATGCTGGTACATTATCTAATTTGCCAGCAGGTCTTAAAGCTCGCGGTCTTCGTATCAAAGGTGATGACTCGCCTCTTATGCCGGGCGAGTTCCGCGATGTGGATGTTCCGGGTGGGGCTATCCGTGATTCGATTACGTTCATCCCTTATAAAGAGCCGTCAGGTGTACTCTACTCTTTACTTGGAAACATTGTCGAAGAGGGAAGACGCATTGGTTCAGTTGCGGATATTCAAGTAGGTGACATGAACGCACAGGCACCTGTGGGTACAACGCTTGCTCTGATGGAGCGCAGTATGAAGGTTATGTCTGGTGTGCAAGCACGTATGCATGCAGCCATGAAGAAAGAGCTACGCTTGTTAGCACGTATCATACGTGACTATATGCCAGCAGAATATGCTTATGAGATGGATGGAGATTTTGACAGGCAGAAAGACTTTGATTCTCGTGTTGATGTTATACCTGTCTCAGACCCAAATGCTGCGACTATGTCCCAAAGGATTATGCAGTATCAGGCAGCGTTGCAGCTTTCTCAACAAGCTCCTCAATTATACGATATGGGGAAGCTGCATCGTCAGATGCTAGAAGTGTTGGGAATACAGGATGCAAGCGATATCATCAAACTACCTGATGACATAAAGCCAGCCGATCCTGTTACAGAAAATATGATGCTCTTGAAGCAAGAGCCAGTCAAAGCATTCAAGTATCAAGATCATGAAGCACATATCGCTGTGCATATGGCAGCAATCCAAGATCCTAAAATGCGTGAGATGGTCGGTCAGTCACCGTTCGCTCAGGCGATTGGTCAGGCTATGTCTGCTCATGTTACCGAACATGTTGCCTTCCAGTATCGTCGTGAGATTGAGAAGATGCTTGGTGTCGAGATGCCAAATGAAGATCAGCCATTACCAGAGGACGTAGAGGTTGAGATCTCAAGACTAGCAAAAGATGCAGCAGAAAAACTATTGCAAAAAGATCAGGCAGAAGCACAACAACAGCAAATCGCACAACAACAACAAGATCCTGTTGTACAAATGCAACAAGCAGAATTACAAATAAAGCAGAAAGAGCTTGAGCATAAGATTCAAATGGATACGCAAAAGCTTCAGCTTGATGCGATGGCAAAAAGTTCAAATGCACAAATTCAACAGGAACGTATTTCCGCTGAGAACCAACGCGAAGGGGCGCGTCTTGGCGTAAAACTAGCCACCGATCTGGATAATTCACAACGTAGTGATCAGAAAGAAGGCGCAAAATTGGGGATAGAAATAGCGAAGGAGTTAACAAAGGGAGATGGATGACTTATTTAGTCTTCTGAATAAGAAGATAGAAGAATACGAGAAAGATATTAAAACCTTTCTCGCATCTGGTCAGGCTGAAGACATGGCAATGTACAATCGTTTGGTGGGAAGAAACGAAGGATTGCAGTTCATAAAGCAAGACTTAGCGGATATCGAAAAGAGATATATTGAAACTTAGAACTTTTTTCGTTATTCTATAAATGGGAGAGCTTCGTGGGTAGTCCACGCAAGGTATCTGTGAACCTTTAAATCACTGCAAGGTAAAAAATGTATACAGGAAATAAAACAACAGAAGAGAAGGTAGCCTCTAAATTACCAAAGCCACAAGGATACAAAATTCTTATTGGCGTACCCGAAGTCAGCGATAAAACCGAAGGTGGGGTTTTTATGCCAGACGGTCTCAAGGCCGCAGAAGAAACGGCATCAATCATAGGTTTTGTCATGAAGCTAGGCGCAGATGCCTACGCAGATAAAGATAAATTTCCAAATGGGCCGTATTGCCAAGAGGGGGACTTTGTAGTCTTTCGATCTTACTCAGGCACTCGATTCAAGATTCATGGAAAAGAATTTAGACTTATCAACGATGACACTGTTGAAGCAGTTGTCGATGATCCAAGGGGGTACACAAGAGTATGAATAATCTAGCTGAAGAACAAGAGTTCAAAGAGGAAACAGTAGCTGAGGCTATTGAGTCTGCAAAAGAAACCTCAAACCAAGATGACGGTGATGACGGCTTTGAGATTGAAGTTGTAGATGATCTTCCGCCAGAACATCAGAACAGGCCGCGTCAGGCAAAGGATGCAGACGTAGACGAGTCTGTTGAGGATAATGATGAAGAAATAAAATCATATAGTGAAGGTGTTCAAAAACGAATCAAGAAGTTATCTTGGGAAAAACAGGAGAAAGAGCGTCAACGTATTGAGGCTCAGAACCTTCAAGAAGAAGCTCTCAAGTATGCTGAACAGATTAAGCAAGAGAATGAAAGGCTTCGTAAAACTTTAGAAGAAGGTGAAGGGGTTCTTGTTAATCAGGCAAAAGGACGTGTAGCCGCAGAGCTAGAGAAGGCTAGGTCAGAGGCTAAAGCAGCATACGAAATAGGCGATGCTGATGCTATGATCGCTGCTAATGAAAGGGTTGCAAGACTAGCTACTGAAGAAGAGAAGTACAAAAACTACAAGCCTCAACCGCGACCACAACCAGCTCCACAACCTCAGTATCAACAGCAAGTTCAGCGTCCAGCTCAACCTGATCAACGTGCTTTAGAGTGGGCAAAAAGTAATGATTGGTTTGAGAAAGACCCTGAGATGACAGGGTACGCTTATGGATTACATGAAAAACTTGTGAAAAGTGGTATTGATCCAAGAAGCGAACAGTATTACAGTGAGATAGACACAGCGGTTCGCCGCGTGTTCCCAGATAAGTTTGATGATGGGCCTATTATTGAGGAATCAGCACCCCAACGTCAGACTGGCAACGTGGTTGCCCCTGCCGCTCGTAGCGGTAAAAAACCACGCAAAGTGCAACTGACCTCAACGCAGGTCGCTCTCGCCAAGCGGCTTGGTCTGTCAAATGAACAATATGCGGCGCAATTAATGAAGGAAATGAAATAATGTCGAACCGAAACTCACGCACTACAGAGACTCGTGAAGAGTCAAAACGCAAGGTGTCATGGCAGAGACCGTCGATGTTACCTGTCCCCGAACCTAAAGAAGGTATTGAATACCGTTGGGTTCGCACATCAACTCTTGGACAGACTGACAATACGAATGTTTCTTCTAAATTTCGTGAGGGCTGGACACCTGTTCGTGCAGAAGATCATCCAAACCTTCAAGTTGTGTCTGATATCGATTCTCGATTTACAGACAATATTGAGGTCGGTGGGTTATTGCTATGTCAGAACTCAACCGAAAATATGCAAGCTAGACGCGATGCACAGAATGATCAGGCTCAAAGTCAGATGAAGGCTGTGGACAACTCTTACTTGCGTAACTCAGACCCTCGTATGCCCGTTCTAAATCCAGAGCGGTCTACGCGATCTTCGTTTGGCAAGTAACCTTTCGGGGGAGCTTGCTTGGTTGAAACTCAAATTGTGAGGAAACAGAGCTATGGCTACTACAGCAGCTCCTTATGGCTTACGTCCTGTGCGTCGCGCAGACGGAACACCATACGCTGGGGCAACATCCCAGTTTCTCATCGATCCCGCTGGTGAAGCAACAAACCTATTTTATGGGCAAGCTGTTATCATTGGGGCCGATGGGTATATCGCGCTGGCTACAGGTTCAGGTGCAGACCTAACCTCTAACAGCATTTCAGGCACTTCAGGCGTAGGCGCAGTAGGCGTTTTCGTAGGTTGTGAATATGTAAACTCTTCAGGCCAACTCGTACAGGCTCAGTATTATCCATCAGGTACATCTAATGGTGATGCTATTAAAGCTTATGTTGTTGACGATCCAAACGTATTATTTCAAGCACAGCTTGATGCCGCTGGAGCGCAAACAATTATTGGCACAAACACATTCTTTGCAGCAGCACAGTCTACCTCAACTGGTGATACATCAACAGGTAACTCTACATCTGCATTGGATGCGACTGTACAAACCGCAGCGGCTGCATTCCGCATCGTTGCACATGTGTCACCTGCTAGTGATTCCTTCCCAGATGTTCTTGTTAAGTTCAATCCGGGCGGTCACCAGATGACAAATAACGTCGGCTTATAAGGAGATTAGACTATGGCTATATCACGCGCCCAGCTCCTTAAAGAGCTACTACCCGGTCTGAATGCTTTATTCGGTCTTGAGTACGATCAGTACGAGAATGAGCATGCAGAGATTTACGAAACTGAAAACTCAGATCGTAGCTTCGAAGAAGAAGTGAAGTTGTCTGGTTTCGCAGCAGCCCCAGTGAAAGCTGAAGGTCAAGCGATTTCTTATGACAATGGTCAAGAACACTTCACTGCTCGTTACAACCATGAAACGGTTGCAATGGGTTTCTCTATCACTGAAGAAGCTATGGAAGATAACCTGTACGACTCATTGTCAGCTCGTTATACAAAGGCCTTAGCTCGCGCTATGGCGTATACGAAGCAGGTTAAATCTGCGTCTTTGCTTAACACAGGGTTTGATTCTTTCACATCAGGTGACGGATCATTCTTGTTTGCGACTAACCACCCGACAGTAGAGGGCGGCACAAACTCAAACAAACCTGCTGTTAATGCAGACTTGAACGAAACATCTTTAGAGCAAGCTGTTATTGATATTGCTGCGTTCACTGACGAACGTGGTCTATTGATTGCTGCACGTCCTCGTAAGTTGATCGTTCCACCTGCGCTTATGTTCGTTGCAACTCGTTTGCTACAAACAGAGCTACGCACAGGTACAGCGGATAACGACACCAACGCATTGCGTTCGAATGGTTCGATCCCAGAAGGCTATCGTGTAAATCACTATCTAACTGACACAGACGCTTTCTTCATCACTACAGATGTTCCAAACGGCATGAAGCACTTTGTGCGTACTGCTATGCAGACATCTATGGACGGTGACTTCGATACAGGTAACGTGCGCTATAAAGCTCGTGAGCGTTACTCATTCGGCGTATCTGATCCACTAGGCATGTACGGTTCTCCGGGTGCTTAATTAGTTCAATAGAACTTTTGGAAGGGGCTGCTAACGCAGCCCTTTCTTTTTTTGTAGAATGTGTTATTCTGATTTTGGGGTAACATTAGCCTTGCAGACAGGATTCCACCCCACCTGACGTTGCACAGACTGCTAGGCGAAACCTTGTGCAAGGGGTATTAATATGGCTTCAACTACATTTTCAGGCCCAGTGACATCTACTGGTGGTTTTATCAGCGGTTCAGACTCTCTGGTTTCTATTGCAGCAGACGCAACAATGACTGCTGCTTCGAACGCAGGTCGAACAATGAATCTCAACATAGCATCTGGTGCTACTGTAACTCTACCTGCCGCTTCAGGTTCAGGAAACACATATCGTTTCTTTGTTCAAACAACCGTAACTTCTAACAACTATAAGATCCAAGTTGCTAACGCTAATGACACAATGTCTGGTGTTGCAGTGGTTGCGAACGACAGTGATGCTACAGCTTCTATTTTTGAAACAGCAGCAGATAGTGACACAATCACATTAAATGGAACCACAACAGGTGGTGTTCTTGGTGGTCAAGTAGAGATTCAAGATGTTGCGTCAAACAAATTCCGTGTTCTTATAAATCAAGCAGCAACAGGAACAGAGGCTACTCCATTTAGCGCAGCCGTTTCATAGGTGATTCATGGGTAAATTAACTGCAATGAAACCCCGTAAAGCGGTACGTGCTAGGAAAGCAGACGGAACATTAAAAGCTGATGATCCGTCAACTCCTGACGTAAACGAAGCGTGGGAAGGCGGCAAAGCTCCTAACAAGGACGCTAAGTCAGAAAATAAAAAGGAATAAGAGATGGGCAATAATACTATATCTCAGATTCATCAGGCTCACAGACATGAAAGTGGTTTTGGTGTTCTTGGTCGTCATAGAGTTAAAGAGATTTCTGTAACAGGGACATCTAGTGCGGGTCGTCTAGAAATTTTTGATACAGATACAGCTCCAGAGGCTGGAACTTACGCTCAATCAGGGACAACAGTTACTGTAACTGATACGGGTCACGGATTATCAACAGGTGATGTTGTTGGTATTTCATTTGAAACAGGTACAGGTGGAACAGCTCAACCGGGCAACTACACAATTACAGTGACTACAGCAAATGCGTTTACCGTAACAATGTTAAACAGTGACACTATTTCAGACACACCAGCTTGTCGATATGTTGCTTCGACTCCTACTGCTAATGCGTTTCCTAAGAGATGGCTGATGACTAAAGAGACAAGTGCTGCGGATACTTTTGCAAACACTTTCTCAATACCAAATCAAGGCTTTATATCAACGTATGGTGTCTATTTCCATATGTCTAATTTGGGTCATGCGGATGTCTTCTACGAGTAAGTCCAAAAAAGGAACCATGAAAGGCCACACCATAAAAGGTGGTCATAAACGTCCTACTAAAAAGGGTGCGGGTATGACCAAGAAAGGTGTGGCTAAATATCGTAAAGATAACCCCGGTTCTAAACTCAAGACAGCCGTTACAGGTAAAGTAAAGAAGGGCAGCAAGGATGCAAAGAGACGTAAGTCATTCTGCGCTAGATCAGCAGGGCAGATGAAGAAGTTTCCTAAAGCTGCAAAAGACCCCAACAGTCGTTTACGGCAAGCAAGAAAAAGGTGGAAGTGTTAGATGGCAATGTCTCGTTCTCAAATGGGTAGTCAGTTGGTTGGTAATCGTGTCTCCACAGGTGACGATGCAAAAGACCTTGATATCATCCGCATGGGTAAAGGTGGCAAGACTAAGAAGAAAAAGTCTAAGAGCCGTGTGAACGAAGCTGGTAACTACACCAAACCCACAATGCGTAAGAGGTTATTTAATAGAATTAAAGCTGGTGGCAAAGGTGGAGCGCCGGGCCAATGGTCTGCTAGAAAAGCTCAGATGCTTGCTTCTGCCTATAAAAAAGCAGGGGGTGGCTATAAGAGTTGATGAAAGCATCTAGTAAAAGAAAGTTAAACAAAGTTGTTAAGGGTTTAAATAAAGCCTCAAAGACACATGCAAAGCAAGCTAAAACTTTAAAAGGTATAATGAGAAATGGCTCTAAAAAAGTCTCAAAAAAGCCTTAAATCTTGGACTAAGCAGAAGTGGCGAACTAAAAGTGGCAAGCCTTCTACCCAAGGCTCTAATGCTACTGGTGAACGCTACCTCCCTTCTTCGGCTATTAAGTCTCTTAGCTCTGCTGAGTATGCAGCCACATCAAGAGCAAAGCGAAAAGGCAAGGCTTCAGGCAAGCAGTATGTGGCTCAACCTAAAAAAATTGCAAAGAAAACGAAACGACACAGAAGTGTAGTCACATAGGAACTTATCATGGCAGTAGTAACACCAGACCTACCAGAATTATTTGAAGAAGCTTATGAACGGGCAGGTCTTGAAATGCGTTCAGGCTATGATCTCAAAACGGCTCGAAGGAGCCTTAACATTTTAACATTGGAGTGGCAAAACCGTGGTCTTAATCTCTTCACTATTGAATCTAATACTCTATCCATTTCGGCAGGTACTGCGACTTATACGCTACCTTCGGACACGATTGACATCATCGAACACCAAATCCGCACAGGTACAGGTACAAATCAAACCGACACCTCCCTCCAAAGGGTCAGTGTCGCAACTTACGCCCAGCAAACCAATAAAGAAACGCAAGGTAGGCCGACCCAAATCTTCGTCCAAAGACTCCCAACGGAAACGAAAATAACTCTGTGGCCTGTGCCTGATGCTACAACTACATACACTTTGTTTTATTATAGGCTCAAAGGGATAGATGGTTTAACTTCTGGAATAGGATCTTCAGTTACATCTGTACCGCCACGCTTTGTTCCAGCATTAGTTTCTGGTTTAGCTTACTATCTATCTATGAAAAAACCAGAGGCAGCACCTCGCGCTCAAGCACTCAAGCAAGAGTATGAATTTCAATTTGAGTTAGCAGCAGGTGAAGATGAAGAAACAGCATCAATTAAATTTGTGCCTTTTGATACGTTTATGACAGGTGGCTAATGAGTTACGCAAAAGCTAAATATGCCTTTGGTTTCTGTGATAGGACAGGGTTTAGATACCCTTTAAAAGATCTTGTTCCTGAGTATAACAATGGCGTCAAGACTGGATTTCTTGTTGGAAGAGATGTTGTTGATCCTGATCAGCCACAAAACTTTCTTGGTAGGTTAAAAATAAACGATCCTCAGTCCTTGCGTAATCCAAGACCTGACACTGCTCTAGTAGAGAGTCGAGCGTTATTTGGGTTTAATCCTGTAGGTAATGACGCAGTATTTATG
>VMHT01167575.1_pt1 | contig 10871 bp, 7 predicted proteins | sample 4693611 | NCBI WGS metagenome assembly VMHT01 (sample SAMN12280063, study PRJNA550983) | marine metagenome | isolation source: seawater sampled from same location over 5 years 0.02-0.2 micron viral filtrate | place: USA: collected off the coast of southern California halfway between the port... ... | reverse complement strand
ATGGCAAAGCGTAGGGCCAAAGCAAACCAATACAAAACCAACCTAGACTTCCCCGGTGCAAGTAAGGGATACAGCACAGAGTTGGGGATGCGTATTCCAAAATCAAAACCCGGAATTGCACCGAAAGAAACTCGTGGTCGCAAGGCTGTAGGAAACAAGGATTAGCGTGATGCGTAGTGATCGGGAGATACTTAAAATAGCTAACGAAGATATAGCCAGACTTACTAACGATGAATTTGACAGGTATCAAGTACTGAGAGAAATGCCTGTCAAGGAAAGATACGGCAGTAATAAGATGGCTTACGGTGGAAAAGCATCTCGTGGTAGAAAAGCAAATGGTTCAGCCGAAACCTATTAAACGCACCTACAATCTATCCACCGCTGAACGTGCGCGAAGAGCAGCCCAAAAGCGTTTACGCGACGCAAAGAAGAAAGCACAACAAGCCACAAAGAAGGCTGAGACAAAACGAAAGAAAGCCCGTGATCTTGAAAGCACTATTGGACGAGTTGAGAAAGCTATCAAAGGAACGGACACAGCAGTCATTGACATGGGAGATATCTCCGTTCTACCCGCGTCCGTATCCGATCTTGTGGGAGATTCCGAAGTTGTATTCCAAGCTAATCCGGGACCTCAAGAGGAGTTTCTTTCGGCGGGTGAAAGAGACGTTCTTTACGGTGGAGCGGCTGGTGGCGGTAAATCGTTTGCTTTACTTGCTGATCCCTTACGGTATTGCCATAACCCCAATCATAGGGGTCTTCTTCTCAGGCGCACCCTTGACGAACTAACAGAACTAATTGACAAGTCCCGCCAGCTTTACACAAAGGCGTTTCCCGGAGCAAAGTTCCGCGAATCAAAATCAACGTGGCACTTCCCGTCAGGTGCAACCATCTGGTTCACCTACCTAGACAGAGACAAAGACGTTACCCGATTTCAGGGACAGGCATTTAACTGGATAGGCATAGATGAGATTACCCAGTACCCCACGCCGTATGTGTGGGACTATTTGCGTTCTAGGCTTCGTGCCACTGATCCTGAACTTCAAGAAAACCTGTACATGCGATGCACAGCCAACCCCGGAGGCGTAGGTGGCTGGTGGGTCAAAAAGATGTACATAGAAGGTACTCCCGAAAACAAAGCATTCCCTGCTTTTGATATAGACACACGTAAAACGTTTGTTTGGCCTAGCGGTCACGAAAAGGCAGGTCAGCCGCTCTTCTTCCGAAAGTTTGTTCCAGCGCGGTTGACAGATAATCCCCACCTCATGGCTGACGGTCAATACGAGGCTATGTTGCGTTCGCTCCCAGATGTCGAACGGAAGAGACTTCTCGAAGGGGATTGGGATGTGGCAGAGGGAGCGGCCTTTCCTGAGTTCTCACGAGTGAAGCACGTAGTCGAACCGTTTGAGTTGCCGACCAACTGGCCCCGCATACGAGCAGCAGACTACGGGTACTCCGCACCATCCTGTGTCCTCTGGGGTGCAATCGACTGGGACAATAATATTTGGGTATACAGAGAACTATACGCAAAACACTTGACAGCAGAGCAATTAGCTGATAGAATACTAGAAGCAGAACAACTTGACCCGTTACCTCACTATACCGTACTCGATTCTTCCTGCTGGAATAAGACAGGCTTTGGCCCGTCTATTGCGGAAGTTATGATGAGACAGGGAGTGCGTTGGACTCCTTCTGATCGTAATCGTATTCAGGGCAAGATGGAGATACATCGTCGTCTGGCAGATGATCCATACACAAAGGAACCACGAGTTCGTTTCTTTTCGACTTGCCAGAACATCGTGAAACAAGTGGCTGGTATACCTCTTTCCAAAACAAACAGCGAAGACGTAGATACCAAAGCTGAAGATCACGCATACGACGCTTTACGATACATGATGATGACACGAATGAGCGGCTACGCTTCAATACACAAACAACTAGGCGCAATCAAGAACCACGTTCACAAGGTTCAAGACGAAGTATTTGGATACTAACACATGGCAGATGAACCTATTAAGTTTCCAGAACAGCGTAGTCAAATTTCTCAAATGGCTGATCTAATTGGGCAAGAATTAAAGGAGATGCAAAAGTATAAAACTGTAGGTACAGAGAACAAACGACTTATTGAAATATTTAATGGGCGAAAAATACCTCGTAAATTTACTTTTGCACATATGAGAGAGCTTATCAAAGATATGTCTCCTCTTGCTGACACTGAAAACAACGCTTTTACGTTGTCACAAGTTATAGAAGAAAAGTACCCCGGACTAATTGATAAAACAGATTTTGATAAAGTAAATAAAAAACTGGGAACAACACTCGACTTGCAAGCGCAAGGATATATGGTTGAACCCCCCGCAAACGATCCAAAAAGCATGGCAAAATTAAATCCTGAAACAGCTACCGCCCGTGAAGTTGCAGAACTGTATGCGACTGAGCAGAAACTAAAGGTAGGCGCAAAAGCGTATGGTAACATGGTTGCAAAGTATCTGGGCGATGTTGCTGACCAGCCCGGATCAGCCATAAGTATATTCACTCCTGATGAAACTGGGGAAACAACTCTCTCCAAAACATTTAAAAATTTAGACTTAGAAGTTGACAATCCGAAACAGTCGATGCAAGCCCTGCGTCAAGTAGGTTTGCGTATAGCTAGAGAACTTCCAGCTAACAGCAATATACTAGCATTTCTACCAGAGGAAACACCTGATACACCAAAAAATGTAAAAATATTTGGTATCAAAGAACCAGCAAAGGCTGTATCAGAAGTATCTATCAAGACAGATGCCGCAACTATGCAAAACTTTTTTAGGCAAGTTGCAGAAATATCAAAAGACCCAAAACAAGAAGCTGCAGCTATGGCTGTGCTTTTTAACATGCAGAATGGTTTGCGACCCAACGCAGTAGCACAATTAAAAACTAACTCATACTACCCTGATACCCGCGCTATTTACATCTCAGCAGAAACAAAGGGAGCAAAGGGACGTAGAGTTAACGTTCCACTGAATGACATTGGGGATGCAATTCTTCAGGCTAGACTTCAGGATGGTAAAGTATCTGATGGCTACTTCTTTGTAAAGCCAAACGGTAAGCCTGTTTCTTCTACGGATATGACTAATATTCTTAAGCAGGTAAAAATACCCGGACTTATATTTGACTCTGCAACAAATAAGACATTTGATAGTTTAGCACCAGAGGGTAAATCTGGAGAAGTCCCCGGAAAAAGGGGGGCTTCACTTCTTAGAAACCTGCATACTAAAGTTGCACAACGCAGTGGTATATCCTTTGAACGAATTGCCTATCTACAGGGTAGAAGCTTAAAGGCTGCTGCTGAAGGTTCTACAGGAGAAGTAACAGGGTACGCACAAGAGTATCCGGGGGATTTAGACCCAAAGGGACCGGATGCACGTAATGCCAACGTTGTGTCTACCTATTTTGCAGAGGCAGCTTCTGAAGCAGGATTTAACGTAACTGATGCCGTGCCGCCACCATCTCAAAGAGTTGGCAGAGCAACGCCGGGATACGAGTCCTTTTTTGAAGCACCAGTTGAAACAGCAAAGATGCCAGCCCCTGCAATACCAGAGCCTGAAACTGGCCCAATGACTTTAAATGATTTGCAGCAAGATACCAAAGATGCAATGACTAAGGCTGGATTCAAAATCGACTGGTTTAAGTTAGCTAAAGCCTCTAAACCTGTAATAAAAGTTGTAGCACCACCTATTGGTTTCGGGGTGGCTACACTGGCTGCAACAGAAACCAAAGCAAATGTTACTGAAAAACTCAAAAAATTAGGATTACCCGACTCAGTATCTGATGTGGGTGGTTCAATAGCGGGGGCCACAGAGTATTTACCAATAGCCCCTAGCGACGTAGTGGCGGCAGGACAGTCTATGGCTTCTCCTGTAGCTGATCCCGGTTCAGCACGCCCTATTGAACGAATAATGGCAGATCAACCGGAACTATTTAACTCTACAAAAAGTGAAGAAGACAACTTTTTAACAATGCAACCTTAACATAGGGGAGATAAACCTATGCCAGACAATAACTACAACTATGGTGCATCATATGTAATGAACTCCGACAAGGAGTCTGTTGATGATCAGCCGGGTGTAAACAAGCTATATCGTGAAGGTCTTGAGTTCCCAACTCGTGTGAAGACAGGTCCGATTACAGAAGACATGCCAAAGAAGCAGACTAAGCCTACAGTAGAAGCATCTTTGTTCAAGATGGCTGATGACAGACCTCAAGGCAACAACTAAAGGTAAATAGATGGCTGACAATTTCCTAGAACCGGATGACGATACGTCAATCCCTCTGGTTGCTCCTAGTGAGCAGATGCCGGGATTGGCAGGACACATTCGTTCTAAATTTGAAGACTCTGAAAACGGACGATTTGCCTACGAGCAGCGTTGGATTCAGGCGTACAAAAACTTTAGGGGAATCTACGATTCAACTACACAATACCGTGACTCTGAAAAGTCAAAGGTGTTTATCAAGATTACCAAAACTAAAGTGCTTGCAGCATACGGACAAATTGTTGACATCTTATTTGCAAACAAAAAATTTCCTTTAGTTGTTGAGTCTACCCCAATGCCGGAAGGTATTGAAGAGTTTGCTCACATGAAGACACCAGCGGATGATCTTCAACCAGAACAAGCTGACCCTTATGGGTTTGAGGGTGATGGTCGAGAAGTACCGCCGGGGGGTCTTGCTGCATCTGGACCTGCACACAAGTTAGGTTCTTACGGCAAGGAGTTTGGAGAAGCAATCCTTCCCGGAAAAGCTAAAGTAGGTGAACCCCAATTCGAGCCAGCTAAAGAAATGGCCCGTAAGATGGAAAAATGTATCCACGACCAGCTTCTTGATACCAACGCAGTAAACGTAATGCGTAAGGCTATTTTTGAATCTTGCCTGTTGGGTACAGGAGTAATAAAGGGACCGTTTAACTTTTACAAACGTGTCCACAATTGGAAGAACGACGAACAACAGGGTCGGGTATACGATCCCTATGAAAAAACTGTCCCTCGCATCGAACACGTTTCCATTTGGGACTTTCATCCTGATCCTGCCGCGACTAATCTTGAAGACTGTGAATACGTAATACAACGTCACCGCATGAATCGACAACAACTACGTAGTTTAATTATGCGTCCTCATTTTTACGCAGAAGCAATTGAAGAGTGTCTTGGCAAGGGGCCAAACTACGAAGACAAGTATTACGAAGACACCATTCGTGAGGATGAAACCGAAGCTAATTACCAAGAGAACAGATTTGAGGTACTTGAATACTGGGGGGTAATTGATGCCAAGTTTGCCAAAGAAGTAGGCATGGAAGGCACCGAAGAACTGTCAGAGTTTGACCAAATGCAGGTTAACGTGTGGGTTTGTGGTAATATGATCCTTCGATGTGTTGTCAACCCTTTCACTCCGGCACGTATTCCGTTTCAAGCCTTTCCATTCGAGATCAATCCCTACCAGATTTGGGGTGTTGGTGTAGCAGAGAACATGGAAGACGCACAGATGCTTATGAACGGTCACGTTCGTATGGCAATCGACAACCTAGCCCTAGCTGGCAACCTTGTCTTTGACGTAGATGAAGCAAGCTTGGTTCCCGGACAGAACATGGACATATTTCCCGGAAAGATATTCCGTCGTCAGTCAGGAGTAACCGGAACAGCTATCAACGGACTTAAGTTTCCTAACACTGCTGGCGAAAACATCCAAATGTACCAGATCAGTAGGCAGCTTGCAGACGAGGAGACGGGTATACCGTCCATAATGCACGGTCAGACGGGCGTTAGTGGCACCGGACGTACTGCAGCCGGACTGTCGATGTTGATGGGGTCTGCTGGGCTTTCTATGAAGACTGTGATCAAGAATATTGACGATCATCTCCTTAAACCACTTGGTGAAGCGTATTTTCAGTGGAATATGCAATTTAACGAGCGTATCGAAGAAGTAAGTGGTGACTTGGAGATTAAACCACGCGGCGTTGCAGCCGTAATGCAGAAAGAAGTACGTACCCAACGTCTCACTTCCCTGTTACAGACCGTAGCCAACCCCATGCTGGCTCCATTCATCAAAATACCTAACCTGATGCGTGAACTGGCTATCTCACAGGACATTGATCCTGACAGCTTGGTAAACAATACTAACGAAGCACAAGTCTACGCTCAGATGTTACAAGGAATGATGCAAAATGCTCAACAACAAGCAAGCCAAGAATCTGGCCCCCCTGATCAACAACAAGGAATGGGAGCGGCTGGAGGAGTACCTAGCGGAAGTCCGGGAGTGGACAATTCGGGCAGTGGTAACGGCACAATCGGAGTCGGAACTGCGCCAACTGCAGGGGAAGCTGGCTTTACTGGAAACACTCCTTCAATTGAAGAATAATCATGTCGAGGTCATAAAAAATGACAACTAACCAAACTGTAAGATTCTTTAATCCTGAACCAATCAGCTACGAACAATACTCTAAGGGTGCAGTTGATTTCTACAATCAAGCTCTTGATACTTCTTCGGGTATTAGTGTAAGTAATCCAATCAGAGATGATGATGATGATGATGAGCGTGATAGGCCAGATATATACGATGACACGAGTGAAGGCGGGGGTGATGCAGCATCACCTAACGTCATGGAGTACACAATCAGTCAAACTCCGGGTCAGTCGTCAGGATATAAGTCAGCTTTTGATGTAACAAGCTATGACTTAAACGATATTAACTTTGGAAACACAGACGTAAGTAGAAACACTTACGATTTTACTTCTCCAAGTGCCATGACAATGGACCCCAAGACCGGAGACATGAACTACAGCTTCAGTTCCATGTTTAACGACTATCAGGCTGGTGCAGCAGCATCAGCAAAAGCAGTGTCATCGCAAGCGACTTCAGGTGGTAAATTTGATGCTAGTTCGTTTTCTAATCTTGAAAAATCAGTAACAAATCAGATTGATGCTTTAGCTGGGGCAACTACAGTGGGCAGACCCTTTGGGGATAAGCCATCAGCTATTAGTGCGGGAATTGCGGGAGCGTTTAGCCCCACTCCACCGGGTCTTCTAGAAGCGTTTGGGGGTATGAACGTAGCCCAGCAAGCTCGTAACGCTGCAGCCTTCCAAGCAACAAATGGAATGGGGGGTGCCTTGATGGATATAAACGGTATGATGGTTAGTCGTATGCCGGGACAATCTACATTCATGGGATTTGGTAGTACAAATGCAATGGGCGGCATGAAGTTTGTTTACGACGGAAACTTGATGGGTCTTACCCACGATCAAATAGCTGGACTTGAAGCTCAAAGAAACGGTTATATTCCCGGAACACTTACAGAAAAATTTGATCCTCGTGTAGGTAATTACGTAAAGGACGGCGTTAAAAGTACATACATGGATTCTGAAGCAATGTCTGCAGTAGGGGGAGCTTACGACCCCGCCACTGGAAGATTTGTAGACAGCTTTGGAAATGTATCTGCAATGGGTACAAAACAAGCTGCACAATCTTACGTTGCAGGATTGAATAGCATGTTTGGTTCAAATTTAGGTTACAAATCTGTTGCACTGGGTCGCTCTGCAGCTAGAGCGAAGGGAATATCTTTTGAAAAATATATGGAAGATTTAGCCAGAGAAGATACAAAAACTTCAGGCTTAGTAGCTAAAATGACAGCCAGAACTGCAGCGGAAAACGCAGCAAAAACAGAAGCAGATAGACAAGCAGAAGCAGCCACACAAGCAGCAGCACAGGCTAGAGCAGACGCTGCAGCAAGGTATGTCGATGAGTATGGAGATAACGATGGCGGTGATGCCCACAGCGGCGGTGCAGCCGACGATGAGGCAGGTGATGTTGGAATGGGCAACGATACATCTCAAGATAGAGGGGATACTGAATCAGAAGAAGATGGTGATTTCGCTTTTAATGAGGGTGGTCGAGTCGGTATGCAAATGGGCGGTCCCGCTGGTTTTGCCGAACGTCCAGAGTTTGTTGGTGGCAATCAACGACCAACTGACCAGCAAAGCATAGCCGACGATCAACCCCGTGAAGTACAGGAAGGCACCTTTGTAATCAACTCTGCAGCCGCTGATGAGATGGGACGCGACGACGTAGAGAAGATGATCCGCGAAGCTTACCAGAAGGCAGGGGAAAGCGGCATGGGAGCAGGGCAACAGGGCATGTCCCAAGAAATTGCGATTGCCGTGTCACGAGGCGAAGTAACAATCCCACCACACATAGCTAAAATCATTGGCTACGATAGACTGAAAAAGATAAACAATCGCGGCAAAAAAGAAATTACACGCCGCCAACAAGAAACAAGACAAGCCGCAGGGGGTGGCTTTATCTCTAGAAAAAAGTTCGCAGAGGGTGAGAAGGTCACCGTATATAGAGGCGAACCGATAGATTCTTCAAAAGTAGTTGCTACTGACTACGGCTACGGCGGGGATGATGTTGGTAAATTTCACACTCCTGATGTTAAACGAGCAGGTAGATTTGCTGCAGGTGCAGGAAAAGGAAACCAAGTAATTCGTAGTCGTAAGGTTACAGTTGACGAACTTTTTGATGGTGTAGAAGAAGCATGGAAAGTACAACAAAAAAAGAAAACAGGCTACTTTAAACAAATGTCAAAAAAGAGCCTGAATGATAACTTAAAATTTGTAGACAATTTAAGAAAAGATTACGCAACGGGTAAACGTTCTTTAGAAGACATGGCAATGTTTTTACAAGAACAAGTTTTTCACGACGGCAAATCCAAGATTAATTTTATTGAAACATTTAAGAACGACCCTAAATCTGCTGGAAAGTTAGCGGGACGAGCCATTGCTAAAGCAGCAACAGTAGCTACCCCGCCTATAGCATTCCTAGCAGGGGCTGCAGAGATGCTCACCCCGTCCTCGCTAGGTAAAGGGACACGATATGACGACTCATTTATGAGTTATCAGTATACTCCTGATAAGTAAGGAATCCGCTGGCTACCCACGAGTTCGTGGCCCCAGCACAACCGACGCGGCTACCCACAGCCATGTGGCCCCGCAAGTGAGGTAAATACAATGGCAAAAGCAAGAGGCCACCGTGCCAATAAAGTAAACGACTCTTTCGGAACAATCAATAACGACGCTCTTTACAAAGGAAAGTACAGGGACGAAGTTTACAAAGAGGATGACGAAGAGACAAACGTGGAAACCCAAGAAGCTGACCCCGTAGAAGAAGCGGCTACTCAGCAAGAACAAACGGGAAGTAGTTTCGTAGAGGCCAAAAAGGAGCCTAGCGAAGACCACGACTACAAGAAACGGTATGATGACTTGAAACGTCACTACGATGCAAAGGTTTTGGAATTTAAGGGCGAAATAGAAGAACTTAAATCTGCAATTAATCAGCGCAACGTAGAGTTACCACAGGGTGTACCAATGCCCAAGACAATGGAAGAACTGGCACAATTTAAAGATCAGTACCCCGAAGTCTTTGAAGTGGTGCAGACGGTTTCAACGATGCAAACTGAATCTCAACTTTCTCAACTACGAGAAGAACTAGGTACTATTAAGGAACGAGAGAAGGAGCTAGAAAAGCAAACAGCTTACGAGCAGTTGCTTAACGCACATCCTGACTTTGACGACTTGAAGGCCGATGAAAAGTTTCTTGCGTGGCTTGAGGAGCAGCCTAAATCCATTTCAGACGGTATATACAATAATAATACCGACTCTAAGTGGGCGGCACGGGTCGTAGACCTCTACAAAGCTGATAGCAATATTGGCACAAAGAAGCAAACCAAACCTAAAAAGAACGAAGATGCAGCAGCCGCTGTTACTCGACAAAATGCCAAAGAAGTCTCTACAAAAGACAACAATGGTAAAATTTGGAAAGCTTCACAAATCGCCAAGATGAAACCGTGGGAGTTCGAGAAGATGGAAGCTGAACTCGACCAAGCACGGAATGAAGGGCGAATCGACTTAAACTCCTAAAACCTCAAAATAGAGAAGGAATGAACTAATGGCATTCAATAGTGCTTCAGGTCATAATAACCTGCCTTCCGGTAATTTTTCACCGGAAATTTTTAGCCAAAAAGTTCTCAAATTCTTTCGTCGCGCTTCGGTTGTTGAAGACATCACGAACACTGACTACGCTGGCGAAATTGAAAACTTTGGCGATACAGTCCGTATCATAAAAGAGCCGACTGTAACAGTAGCCACCTACAGTCGTGGTTCTGTAGTAAACCCACAAGACTTGGCTGACGATCAGATTACAATGACCGTTGATCAGGCTAATGCGTTTGCTTTCAAAATCGACGACATTGAAGAGCGTCATTCGCACGTAAACTTCGAGGCACTTGCTACCTCTTCAGGTGCATTTGCATTGAAGCGTAAGTACGACAAGACTGTTCTTCAGGCTATGTCTGACGGTGCTGGTATTGCAGCTTCTGCTGTTTCCGGCACAACACTGACTACTACTGCTCCTGCTGGTACTCTTGGTACTGCAAACGCACCTATCAACATTGAGACAGACGATAACGGCATCAACTTGATGCTTGCAATGGCCCGTCTCCTTGACGATGAGTCAGTGCCAGAAGAAAACCGCTGGTTTGTTGCACCTCCAATTTTCTACGAGAAGTGTTTCCAAGCCGGGAATAAAATTGCTGAAGTACAGGTTAGTGGCGACGCTACCTCACCACTTCGCAATGGTCTTGCAACTGTTGGCACACTTGCTGGCTTCCGTTGCTACAAAACAACTGCGCTTAATAGCACAGGTGGCACAGACCAAGTTACTTTGACAGACGCATCTGCAACCCTCGCAACTGATGGTTCTGAGAACATTGTTCTTGCAGGTCACATGTCATCCACCTCTACTGCTTCGCACATTGCGAAAACAGAAGTGGTTCGTTCAACTGAATCGTT
>VMHT01073367.1_pt1 | contig 10874 bp, 22 predicted proteins | sample 4693611 | NCBI WGS metagenome assembly VMHT01 (sample SAMN12280063, study PRJNA550983) | marine metagenome | isolation source: seawater sampled from same location over 5 years 0.02-0.2 micron viral filtrate | place: USA: collected off the coast of southern California halfway between the port... ... | reverse complement strand
CGTCCCGCCGTTACAAAAACACTATTAACGACGCCACACACGGACTGACAGAATTGCTTGCACTGCGTCCTGTGACCTACAAAGGCAACAACGACGGCGACAAAGTATTCGGTGGTTTGATTGCCGAAGAAGTGCATGACGCTGGCTTGACAGAGTTTGTCCAATACAACGATGACAACGATCCAGACGCACTGGCTTACGGAAATATGGTGTCGCTGTGCATCAAAGCCATACAAGAATTGAAGACAGACCTTGATGCTGAAAAAGCTAAGGTCGCTGATTTAATTACCCGTGTAACCGCACTGGAGGCCGGAGAATGAGCAGAGCAAGAGATTTCGCAGACCTCGCCGGTTCGGCAGATGCTGGTGGCATCACTGGCAGGAGATTGACAACTAACGGTGCGATGCAGGTGCATCAACGTGGGAATCAATCTGTTTCTTCCGGCAACAGCTATTCTTTGGACAGGTGGGATGTAGCTACTGTTGGTGGCTCTGCCGCATACGACTTGCAACAGGCTACAGATGTACCCACTGGTCAGGGGTTTGCGAAAAGTTTCAAACTGGACGTAACTACCGCCGACGCTGCTATGAGTGCAGGAGACGGCTATATTTTTAGGCAAGCATTTGAAGGACAAAACCTACAGAGTATTAAAAAAGGTACATCAAACGCAGAACAAGTAACTGTGCAGTTCTGGGTTAAATCCACTAAGACAGGCACTTACATCCTTGAGATGTACGATACAGATAACACTAGACAAGTAAGTAAATCGTATACTGTTTCGTCTTCGGACACTTGGGAATACAAAACTATTACATTTCCCGCCGATACAAGTGGAACATTTGATGACGATAATGCGCGTTCTTTAATTCTACAGTGGTGGCTAGCTGCTGGCTCTAACTATACTAGCGGTACACTCAATACAACTTGGTCTTCTGTCACAACAGCTAATCGGGTTGTGGGTCAAGTAAATGCGCTGGATAGCGCAAGTAATAACTTTCTAGTTACTGGCGTCCAGCTTGAGGTTGGCTCTCGAGCCACGCCGTTTGAGCATCGGTCATTTGGCGAGGAGTTGGCGGCGTGTCAGCGGTATTATTTCAAGTTCCTTGAAGGCAGTACAAAAGAAATCGGCGTGGCATGGTATTACACTGCGTCTCACGCTAGCTTTATGTTTCGTTACCCAACAACGATGAGAGCTACGCCGACTGCAACAGACGCAGCCGGAACAGGCTACTACACCATTTACTCTAATGGTGGCAGCGATGCAATCAACAGCGTTGCTTTTGAAAACGGTAGCACAGAACAGTATAGCGCACTCAACAACACAGAAGCATCTGGAACAGCAGGACAAGCAGGATTGGTACGTTCAACCAATGCTTCAGCCAAGATTGAATTTGATGCGGAGTTATAGCAATGGATAACATGACAATCACAGAGGCGCAGTATACGTCAGAGGCTAACGCCACGATAAGATGCCTGATTAATGGTATTCGGATGCAAGTGCCATGTGACCCAGACAACCGGCACTACGCAGAAATCATGCGTCAGGTAGAAGCCGGTACGCTGACCATTGCGGACGCTGAATGATGAGCAAGCCCACCGTCACATCTGTCCAAGCACAAGTGGATACTCACGAAGCTGTCTGTGCGGAGCGTTGGAAGGAAACCATTCTGCGAATTAAGCGCATCGAACACATCATGATCGGCACGGCTGGAACCACCATTGTGTTGCTTCTAGGGCTAATTGTTAATGGATGATTCATGCATTCCTTTTGTTTGTTTTCGTTGGGGTTGGTGAGGGTAGCAAGCTTGTTAGTAATGACATGCATTTCCGTAACATTGATGACTGCGTGTACTTTGCACAACGACTGCATAAGCAAGGACAGAAGATCACATCTTACTGTCTGCCAGTCATGGTAGATAAGGACACAAAGGTGTACTGATGCTTGGAGAATTGGCAGCAGCTAATGCGGCGTTCCAGATCATCAAGCAAACTGTCCAAAATGGCGGTGAGATAGCCAAGGCTGGCAAGGCGATTGGACAGTTTCTGACTGCCAAAGAAGACCTCATTCGTGAGGGCAACAAGAAACGTGCAAGAGGCGTAGGCGGCAATGATCTTGAAGAGTTTATGGCTCTTGAGCAGATTCGTGAAAAGGAAAACGAATTAAAGCAGCTGATGATTTTGTCTGGTCGCCCAGGTCTGTGGCGAGATTATCAAAAGTTTTGTGAGATGGCTAAAGACGGTAGGTCTAAAGCAAGAGCGCAAGCAATCAAACGACGCAAGAAGATGCTAGAGCAAGTCGGCAATGCCGGTGTTGCAATTATTATTATTGGCGGTCTGATTGGCATAGTCATCTGGGGATTGTGGATGAAGGGTGCTTTGGCCCAGAGCAATAACGATCTGACTGTTTGCCGTATGGTTAAGTGCATGAAGATAGACAAGGTAACGACAGCCTGTGTCTATCGCGGTGCACACAACACACAAGAAACTCTGATGTTTGCGCCTTACGAGTTCCGGCCACGGGAATATCTGTGCCAGTGGAACCCTGACCAGCCCCCTCCTCCTAATATCTATGATGTTCTTGAAGGCATAAAGGATAGCCAGAAATGATTCCCTTGCTCATGAAGATGTTTGGCAGCGGTGATGTTGTTAAACAAGGCCTCAGTCTTATCGATGATATCCACACTTCTACAGAAGAAGAGGTGGCAATTAAAAGCAAAGCCAAAACAGATTTATTAGCCGCCTATGCCCCATTTAAATTGGCCCAACGCTACCTTGCTCTGATGTTTGCTTTTACTTTCCTGATCTGTTTTTCCATCACGCTTGGCATGACACTGGCTGGGAAAGGTGACATCGAAGGTGTGAAGGCAATCCTTGGTGACTTCTGGATTGGCGAGATCATGTTGATCATTGTTGGCTTTTATTTTGGTGGTGGCTTGGCTGAATCAGTGAGGAAGAAATGAACGCACAATCTCTTACAGATCTTATTGCAAAACACGAAGGTCTACGCCTGACGATGTACGATGATACAGTCGGGGTTCCTACAGTAGGCTATGGACACAATATGCGTGAGCCAATATCAGAGCGTGCTGCGCGCATCATTCTTGAGGATGATATTAATATCTCATTGCTCGAACTGGACAATCGTATGGAGTGGTGGCGTGATTTGCCAGAGCCAGCACAGTTAGTATTGGCATCGATGGTCTTTAATTTAGGCTGGCCCCGCTTCTCTCGTTTTAAGAATATGCTCAGAAAACTTGAAGATAGGGACTTTTTTGGGGCAGCTCGTGAGATGGAAGACTCTTTATGGTACGCGCAGATCAAATCTCGTGGTCCTGAACTCAAGGCTTTAATGGAAAGTGCTGCTAGTTAATCATATTGCCAGTAGCCGCCATATATCTCAGGCATTGATCGACTTCTGTAGTGTCCACCATCATTGACAATTACATCATCCTTGAATGCATCGGCAGCAAGGTTGGCATTTGCGATCTGCCATCCTTTTTTATTTGCTGCACGGCGTTTCCGTTCGACCAGATCATGAGGGTGGACTGCATCGGATCTATCTCGTTTACCGACATATCGGGCGTATTCTTTATAGGGCATAGCTGAACTCCTTTGTGCTGATTTTGTGCTTTAAATTTAGGGTTCCTGCATTAGTAAAGCATAAGAAACAGGGTAAATAGCACAAATCCTGTAATAATGCAGTATCGTATGTATCTTTTTTGCGATTGTTTTTTTGAAGGAATACAGCGTATTATCTGAGGATCGGTGGATATGCTGCCATAGCTCCAGCGGTAGAGCGCACCCTTGGTAAGGGAAAGTTTCTTGTTTATAGCGCGTTGAATTCTAAACATAATAAACCTCACAGCTTATTTATTGTGTTACGATTGTGCTCATCACTAATACTTAGGTATCGTGTGACCATGCTTTCAGATTCCCACCCGCCCAAGTCTTTCAATGTTTTGATGTTGGCACCCACTAACGCCATCCTGCTTGCCCAGTGATGCCGCCAGTCATGCATGGTAAAGTGATCAAGATCTACCTTGGCTCTGGCTGTCTCATGCACCTTGCGAGGCGGCTTTCTGTATGGATTCCCAAGCCTGTTTACGAATACCAGCTTGTCGTGTCGCTTCTTTAGGGATGCTTCAACACGCGGATGTATAGGCATGCTACGAGCCTTGCCGCTTTTTGTGATCGATCCCGGCATGTAGATAATGCCCTGCTCAAGATTGACATGCTTCCATTCAAGCTTGATTGCTTCGCCCTTACGCACGCCCTGATAGCACAGCATTATAAAGTATGGACGTATGAAGTCTGGGTATGCTGCAAGCAGTCTGTCTTGATCTTCTATGGACAGGAATACATTGCGCTCGTCTTTGTCTTTTAGCTTGCTGAGTTCGATTTTTCTGGAAGCGGAACGCAGCACGGCATTGAGTGTGTTGCGGATGCGGTTGACAGAAGACGGCTTGTGGCTGGACAGGTGCAAGCGGCAGAAGGCTTCCCAGTCATCGTTGGTAATTTCGTCAACAGTTTTGTCTCTAAAGAATGGTGACAGCTTTTTTAGATTGTCTCTGTCTGTAGCACCTGGGCGATTAAATTCTATCCAGTCGAGTGCAGCTGCTGAAAAAGGGGCGGCTTTTCTGCCGCCCTTTAACATGTTGAGTGCTTGTTGATATAGATCGTCAGCTACTTGGCGTGCTTCTGATCGTTTAGTGCAGCTTGTAGTTTGTCGTATGAGGACACTTTTGTTTCCCCACGAAACTGTACCGTTTGTGTGGTAGTACTTGCCGCGCTTCCTGATTGGTAATGCCATGTTACTGAATCCAACAAGCGATCCACTGCGTCCTTGGTGAACCTGATTTGATGTCCGATCTTGATGACGGGAACGCTATGCTTGCGGCACAGGTCCTTCACTTTTGTAGGTGAAGTCCCTAGTGCCGCAGACACGTCTTCAATCGTTACGATTTCAGAAAGGGATGTCATCAAGTGGTTCTTCCATTGCTGGTATTGGAGTTGGTTTAGCCTCTGGTGAAGCTTGCTCAGTACGCTTGTCAGAAATTTTTAGTGACATATAGCGTTCAGTATTACCGGCACCGTCATCCTTCTCTGCTGTCCAAGCAGCAATACGCCTCCCATTCCACGGGCCTGTATATGCTGGTGCTTTCGGGTTCTCTGCTTCATTGTCAAACAGAGTGCCGACCTTCTGGTACAGATCAAAGATTGACCGCCCATCAGGTAGTTCTGATTTGATAACAGCAACCTGTGTGTCATTGCCATTGTCGTTGATAGGGCCACTTAAGATCATCTTCTGAGTTTTCTTGATTGGAAATGCAGCCCCAGAATCTGTGTTGTCATACATTATGCAACCCTCCATATGCGGACAAATTTGCCGTCTGTTGTTTTGATTGTGCGTGTCACAATTTTACTTTTGTGACCCCAAGGTTTTTGTAAATAGATGTGCGTTGAAATTGCGTTAGCTTCTTGGCGATCTTCAACATCAATGCAATCATCTACCACCCAAGCTTGCAGCCAATCATACCTCCCACTTAATCTGGACGTTGGAATTGGTATGCCGGTCTTGAAGCTTGGTGCCATCATTGGCTTAGAACTCTGCATGTGAACCTCCATTCTTTTGCTTGTTTTCCCCGAAATTGACGACGTCTGCCGCCGCTGTTTTGGAGGCGGCGTTGCCGTCGTCTTCTTCTGATGGGATGCCAAAGGCGGCTTGCAGTCCGTACCGTTTGGCATAGGTAATGCCGGAACCCATAGCTTGGGGGTTTGTCGGGTCTTTGACTTTGATGAGCGTCCGGCCTTCGACCATTTCACCGCTTGGTACATGCCAGATTTTAGTGACGATGAAATCAACGACACCGTTTTCAACGACAATAAAGTCAGTCGTCTGTGTCCATGTAATGCCATATTCAGTCGCCGTGTTGACGCACTCGACAACATCCTCAAAGTTGGAGAAGCTGCTTTTGAAGTGCGGGTTCTTGCCGTTCTTAGGGGCAGACGGGTTTGTCTCACGCCACACCAGAAGCGCGGCAGCAAGGGTTTTAGGATCACTTGATTGTTTCTGCGTCTTTGCAGTTGTGTTATCTTTTGTCATTAAGCTGACCTCCAATCGGCTTGACGGGGCGGGGTATTTGCAGATACCTCGCCCATTTTATATTCAACCCATGTGGCATTGCCGTTACTTTTCTGGATTGAATCTATGATATGTCCTTCTTTACGTAGTTCATAAACTCGTGCAGCTAGCCGCATGCAGTTGAACTCACGCAAAGCAGTCATAGGTGAGATGGTCTTGCCTTGCTGCAAAGCAACAAAGATTTTTTGGTTTTGCGTCATGCTATGCCTCCTTTTTTTGCACGATGCGAATACCGGCTTTGGTGCGCCGGACAGCAAGAATGTCTGAGTAGATCTCACGCTCGTTGTGCGAAATCATTTGTTTCAGATCTTTCTTGGCTGATTCATGTAGGGTGTGGCTGTCCTTCGTTTCGATGAAGGTCATGGCCCTGTCATGGAACTCATTGTCGCCACCCACATCACGCTTGACCATGTCATCGATGTGAATGTGGTCTATCTTGGGCTGGGCTACTGGGTAATGCGGCAGCTGGGGCTGCTTGTCCTCGATGACAAACTCCCAGAACTGGCGCAGTGGTGACTTCAATGATTCGATGTAATCAACGTCACGGCTGACACGGCACATCTTCCAGTCACGATTGCCAAAGATGCAAGCAAAGTGCATCAGATCCAGCTCAGCCACCCACATATAGAATTGTATCTGCGGCATGTAGCGTTGCAGCTGGGCATCCAGTGTATTACGTTCATAGGTGTGCTTACACTCAGCGCCAATGCGATGCTCTTCTGGAAAATCTGAATAGCCAAAGCCATCAAGGACAGCGCGGAGCGGGATGCCATCCCAGACTTTTTGTGTTTTGAATTGACGCTGAAGCTTGATGTTTGCGTGCTTCTCAACCAGAGAAACATTGAACTCTTCGGTGGCAATGCCAAGCTGCACAGGGAACACATTGCTTAGATCGTCGGACTGCATACGTCCTGTCTTGATCTGCCATAGGTGTTCCCAGTCACCATCCATGATAGTCATCATGTCGGTGCCGCCGATAAAACCCATACGGGTGTTCATCTCATTCATTACCAATCTCCTTTTTGCTTGCGCTCAAGGATTTCGCCTACACAAATATTGCAGAGAAAAAATCCACCTATATCGTTGTCAGAATGATTTTGCATTTCGCCTTTGAACTCTGAGCAGCGGCAGCAAAGTTGACTTGGATGAATGGGATCACCATTCATGTCTGTAGTAAGTTGATCGCTCATATTGGCCTCCAATCATTTTGCTAGATTACTGCACAAATGCAGCTAGTTCAAGTCATTTCATGCATAAATGCAGTGCTTCACGTATTTTTCTACGCTTTTGTGATAGCCAAAGATATTCCTTGTGGAAGTCAGCAAAGGCTGGCCAGAAGGTATTGTGCTTGGTGACGATATCCAGAACCTTTAGAAAGATATCAGCGGGCCAGTCCTGCATTTGTGTAGCGTAAAGATTACAACGCATGGCTGCATCTTGCGGTGACTCGCCTGATGGCTTGACCATGAGCATCATGGCAGCTAGCAGTGACTTTGCCATCTCATCGACAGGAAGCGGCACGCACGCTTCTTGGATAGCAATAGAGGCAAGGCGATAGTTTTCTGCTGTGGTTTTGTAACCGATGTCATATCGATCAATGCCATGATGATTATTGTATTTTGGTATTAGCGATATTCGCAGCTGCCGCAGCGAAATAAGAAGAGCCTTGTCTGTGTCTTGTGGCTCCATTGATCGGAGCAATGTCAGTGCCTCCGACAATTCTTGCGTTGTCATTGTTGCACCAGCTTCTGTAGCGTGGTTCCCAGTTGGCAAACTTGTCTTCAGTTGCGGCATACCAGTCACGGAATCTAACTTCCTCATGGTCATGGTCAATCTCCTTACCTGTCGTCTCATTGACAGATGAACGTAGTTCTTCACTCGCAACCCAATCATCAGGAATGAGATGCCTGTTGTTGGTTCTCTGATTGCTTATTGATAGCTTAGGGTCTAGCTCCTTGACTGGGTGGTCAAAGAGCTTGACTGGTATGGTATAGCGCATAGACCGGCCCGGCTTGTGACTGCGCTGCACAAAGCCATGCTTATCTAGCCATTTGATTTTGGTGATAACTGTCTGGCGTGACAGGTGCGTGATCTTGCAAAGTGTATCGATGCTTGGAAAGCACTGACCAGATTCATTGGCGAAGCGTGCCAGTGCAATCAGCACAAGCTTTGCAAGACCGTCACCGATGTCATGATTGATGACAGCATCGACGAGTTTGTAGGACATCAGGACTTATCAATCTGTGTAAGGGCAGAAGTAATGCAGGGTCTGCCGTTACGTTTCCATGCTTTCAATGCTTCTGGGCCAGCTGGAAATGTGGCTGGATCATTAAGATCAGTGTCCATAAAAGACATCAGGCCTTCATCCATGCACCACCTGACAAGCGGCCAGTCTGCACGGGTGCAGTGTATTTGAATGCTAGTTTTTCTTTCGATTACCTTTATCATTGCGTGACCTCCAAATTCGCTCGACTGTAGTGTCTGGCAGTATCAAGATCCACTTTGGATCAGTGCCATTGCCACGTTTGTAGATAGCAGCATCGCGTCCATCCAATACAGTGAATGGGGAGGGGAAGGTTCCCTTGCGATACTTGACCTCAGTGATGATGTCTTCCCCGTTGATAGTTAGAATCAAGTCTCCTCTATACTCGCCGCCCAAGCTTCCAGAGAGCGGCTGCTTTTTCGCTTTGATCTTCCACGCCGCGAATAGTTTGATGAACCAGTTTTCGTGGTAGTTTCCTTTACTGCGAGCGCGACTTGCCATGTGTCTGCCTCATAACAATCCAAACAAATAGTGTACCAACTAGGCGTTGGGTCTTTCATGGGGCAGATGAAGTAGGGGGTGACAGTGCCGCATGCATCACATGTGCTAGCTTTGCCCACGCGATCGTATTTCGATTTCACAATCCAATGCCTCCAGCCAGCACAACAATAGAAAGCCGGACGGCAATCGCTTGAACTGTTCCCACTTATGTATCAGGCTGGATGCACACCCGATTTTGTGTGCCAGTGCTTCTTGGGACAAAGAGGCTGCGTGTCGTGCCTCAACCAATCTGGTCACGACGGCTTGCCAGTTTGGGTCAATGGTCACTGGCTGTTTTAAGTGCGTAAATTCTGTTGATGGCATCCAGAACTTTCAGCGCAGTATCAAAGCGCATATCATTCCTTTGCTTGGCTCTGTAAAACGTGCTGGTTGGTATGTCAGCAGCTACAAAAGCGGTGCGTAAATTGATATGTCTCTGATTACACAGAGTATTTAATTGTTCGTAATAGCTTTCCATTCACATAGAATACTGCAATAATGCAGCATTGCAAGGAAGATTAACTATTCTATACTGCATTAGTGCTGGTAGTGGATTGTAGTTAGTCAGTGTAGCCTGCTTTTTCGCATGAATTAGAAAGCTAATCATGCAGTAAAGCAGCAACAGGGAGAACTGACCCGTGCAAGAAAGCGAGCGGCGCGCCATACGCGTATGGTTTCGTCAGATAATGAAAGAAAAAGGTATGTCTGCTAACGAGTGGGCAACCAAAGCGGGTACTTCGCCAACAAATATCACAAGGTTTTTAAATTCAGATACAAAATACATCCCGTCTTCACGGACTATATCTAAACTAGCAGCAGTTGTGGGGTCACAACCGGGCTACATTATCAAAAAGAATGGGGCGCAAATCCCTGTTAAAGATGCGAGTGGTTTTACTGTTGACATGATTGTTGATCCAAATCTTGGAAAGGTTGAAGCTTTCAAGCTTGGTAGAATCAGTGGTTATGGTGGCGGTGGAATCATGCCTTACTCTGTCATTGTTGTAGACGTAAATGCTAAATGCAAAGAAGGTGATGTTGTTGCAATTGAAGATGAACAGTTTGGTATTTTAGTTGGTCAACTTATTCAAAAGTTTGTGATGTTCAAGACCTTACACTGGTCCATAAATAAAAAACCAATCTCTTTGAAAGACGTGACTATTATTGGCAAGGTTGTGCAAACGATTATGAACCTAGCCGATGCGGGTGACATTGATGAAATGTCAACCAACATCGGCCTTGTTGAAGATTCAGAGTGAGTTCTCACGATACGGAACAGCATCATCAACATGATGTACTTGTTCCCATATATCGTTTGGTTTGCTTGATGGTTCCTGTGCATATAACTTTGCAATGTCACGCGCATGCTGTTCATCAGCCGCATTGATCCGATCAACGTGATACTCATACGTTACCGTGATATCATATCTAGGCATACAAACGCTCCGTTTCCTTGTTCATCTCATGGATGTCTTCATCTGTAATTTGAGGACGGAACAAGGGATAACGACAACGCACAAACTCGTTCTCGCACTCGCCACCTTGATGAAGCGGCCATGCTTCAGCAGTTAGTTCGCTGATGTATGGGTCGCCGTTTGTATCGTTGATTAGTAGGGTGAACTCAGATCCATCTGTTGCTTTGACTACAAGCCTCAGTTCGGTGCTGTTCTGTAATACTTTGCGTTGAATAGTAATGCCGTTTGCAGCGGCAGTAATTGCAGTTACTGTCATGATGACCTCCAGTTGAAAAAAATGCAGGGGTTGTTGCACTTCCACTCATGTCGTGGACCAAGTAGAAAGTGGTTAACGATTGCAGTCGCAGCACAACTCTGCCGATGCCCCTGCTCACCGTTAGGAGTATCTACTTGGCTAAGACCTTCCATGATGGTGAGCGAAGCATTGCAGCTACCTGATTGCTGCGCTGTCGCTCGA
>VMHT01124056.1_pt1 | contig 10875 bp, 3 predicted proteins | sample 4693611 | NCBI WGS metagenome assembly VMHT01 (sample SAMN12280063, study PRJNA550983) | marine metagenome | isolation source: seawater sampled from same location over 5 years 0.02-0.2 micron viral filtrate | place: USA: collected off the coast of southern California halfway between the port... ... | reverse complement strand
CTGAGTTTGATATGTATTGAACAATGTATTTAATGTAGTAAGACTGTTTATATCTTTAAGATGTCCATAAGTACCATTTGCGATAGCAGTAGTCGTTTCGATGTTCTTTGTAGTATATAAATCATATGTCCAATCATCAAAACTAACACCTTCTTGATTAGTTCCAAAAGTACTGGCATCACTGAGTCTATTAGAACCACCCTCTAAAGCACAATCTATAACTCTTACAGCAGTACTAGTTCCAGAATAAGGTGAATCTACTGTAGCATAATTCAAAAATGTACAATGTTTAAATGATCTTCTATAAGTGGTACCTGAAGCATTATCATATCTCCAACTAAAATCACCACCATTTAAATCAATGATACAATTAAGCATTGTAGAACCACCTCTATTTTCTCTAGTGATAGCATTATAAAGATTAGTTCCGCTTGTTACGTGTCTATGATAAGTAAGATTGAACATGAATTGTCTATAAGTTAATGCTTGTCCAGACGCATCACTAGGGCCACTAGAAGCACCACCAAATGAATCGCCCATAATTGGGTGATCACGCACAGCACGACTACCATCATGATCATGCCACAAGAATATATTATTAGGTTTTGCTCCTCCACCAACTATAGCAATTTGTTTATTAGCCCATGGATTGGAAGAAGTTGCCGATGAGTTAATATCATATCCTACGCTGTGTGTAATTTTGAAATGTCCATAGTCTGAACCTGATGCAGGATTTAACAATATTAAATCGCCATTGTTTGCTGTACTTGATATCAAAGTATCGAGATTTGTTGCATTTGCTTCATCAGCACCACCAGTAACTTCTCTAACTGTTCCAGATGTATGTCCAATATATAAAGTTCTAAAGGCACCAGCTGGTGAAAATGTCAAACTCATAGCGATTGCATGAGATGTAATATGTACACCATCACTAGCTTTAAGTCTCAATGTAAACTCACCAGCGTGTGCTTGGTTTGTTGAAGGCACTAGTGTAAATACTCCATTATTCTCGACAACATTAGTTATCTGACTTGGACTTGCTGGATTTGTATCATATGAATATGAAATTGGAAAACCTTCTGGATCAGATGCCGCAATTGTTATCGCTGTATTTGTTCCATCACTATTCAATCCTTTTGATGTTGGTGGTGTTGTAGTCAATCTAGGATTCTCATCACCACCTGCGTTAATTCTATCCCACTCTGCTCCGTCCCAAACATGTAAAGATTTTGTAAGTGTCGCAAAGGCAAAATCTCCTGCTGAGTTACCAGAAGTCGGCAACACAGAAGTATTTGCATAAACAGTTGGAGCACCGTCAGTACCATCTGTGCCGTCTGTACCATCTGCGCCTGTAGCACTCAATGATATCCATTGATTAGAGCTTCCATCTTCATATCGCATATACAATTTAGCTGTTGATGAGTCAAACCAGAAATCGCCATTTCTAGGACTAGTTGGTGCAGTATCACTTACAGTAGCAGAAGTACTTTGTTGTAAATCAAAAGTTCTAAAACTAATTATATCACCAGATGTTGGCGCTTCGTCAAAAGTAATATTGCTAGTGCCTGTATTATAAGTATAATCGGTTGTATTTCTTTGAATGATACCATTGATAGATACTAATACATGATTTCCACTTGATACTGTTTCTGCTAGTTTGTAAACAGTATTAGAACCATTAGCTGTAAAGTTTTGTACAGTGAAGTCTGCTTTTGAAGTCATCGCACCTTGGAAAGAACGAACCATAACTGCTGTTCCGCTAGGTGGTGCAGTACCAAAAGTGACTGTTGTACCTGATACAGTATAGTCTGTTGTCGGACGTTGCATTATTCCGTCTACAGATACAATTAGATTATTTGCAATATTTGTATTCAGTGGTGATGTAAATGTTGTTGTTGAACCGTTACCTGTTCCAACTTGAAAAGAACCACCTAAAGCAGTAGTACCGCCTGAACCTCCACCACCAGAGATTGTTATTGTTTTTGTTGAACCTGTACCTGATGCAGTAACACCAGAACCAACAAAGTTTAGTGTTGTTCCAACTGTAGACAAAGCAGAACCTTCATCTTGTACTGTAATCCCACTACCACCACCAGATATTGTAATTGTTTTCTCAGCACCTGTACCTGAAGCGACAACTCCAGCACCTACAAAGTTTAGTGTTGTGGCGGCTGTTGATAATGCACCACCCTCATCTTTAACAGAAAGCGAACTACCTCCACCTCCACCTGAGATTGTGATAGTCTTCGTTGCACCTGTACCTGATGCTACAACACCTGAACCTACAAAGTTAATTGTTGAGGCGGCTGTTGACAGTGATGAACCTTCATCTTGAATTGTGATAGCACTACCACCACCATCGGCTTGCCAAGCAAAATCGCTTCCATTCCAACCTAGAATTTGTCCTGAAGATGCAGAGCCTGTGTTAAGATGAGAACTTACTCTAGCATCTGTGTAGTATAGATTTGTTGAACCTTCTGTTAGATGATCTGTTGTACCTTTTCCTAGTGCATTTGCTACAGAACCCATATAACCATGTGCAGAACACTGATAATATAAACAAGGTGGTGTAGCATCGGTAACAACAATCTGTGTATAAGCACCTGAACTTCCTGGCGTTCCACTATTTGTAACACCTGTTGTATACTGTGTAGTTTTGGCGGCGTCTAGATAAAATCTAAGAGGATGGCCATTGTTTGTTCCATCAGCTTGATCAAATCTGTATGTCATATTTGTTGCTAGTATTATAGATGGTGACTCTTTACCATCTAAGAAATATGCACTTGAAGAACCTTGTCCTGTATATGGGTGTGCTGAAGTTTTACTTGCAACTGTTGTTGTATATGTGTGATGTGATGCTGGATTCTTAATTAGTAGAGTATCAGCTTTCACACCAGTTAAATCGGCTGCCGTAATCAATGATCTTATGGCAGTATTTGTACTGGTTAAGTTGGTATTGACTAATGTGTTTCTATTAGCTTCAGCCGTAACCAAACTTCTAATTGCTGTATTTGTACTGGTTAAATTAGTATTAACTAAAGTATTTCTATTTGCTTCTGTGGTAACTAATGCTCTGATGGCAGTATTTGTTGAAAGAACTGTAGCATCATCTGTAGCACCAGTATCAATACCATCTAATTTAGTACCATCTGTTGCAATGTCTCTGCCGTCAACTGTTCCTGATACGACTATATTACCAGTTACATCAACACCAGAGCCTGATGTTACAAGTCTCACTGTGCCAGCATGATTGAGTTCAACTATATTACCTTTGAGAATTAGTTTCTCAAAATGTCCACCTGTTCTGTCAAATGATTGAACAGTACCTGATGTAGAATTACCAGCAAATATTTCGATACCTTGTCCACTACTAGGTGTTACGTTTCCTGTAAATTGGGCACCACTTAATGAACTTAGTCCGCTAATTGTTGAAGTACCTGTAATGTTTATATTACCACTGCCTGTGATATTACTACTATTTAAATCTAAGTTGCCACCAAGCTGAGGTGATGTATCATCTACTACATCTGTTAATTTACCTGATACTGATGTGCTAAGAGCCGCCACATCTACACCGTCTACTGTTCCTGATACGACTATATTACCAGTTACATTAATACCACCAGTTGTTGTTTCAAATTTTTGAGAACCACTATACTGAAGAGTAACACCAGCGGCTGTTTCAAAAAATGCACTAGTTTTAGATTGATCAACACTATTGACTCGTATATCAGTACCTGAAATTCGTAAGATACCTGTGTCATTTTCTATTCTTGATTCAGTACCGGTATGATAGATACTTAAATCTTGAGAAGCACCAAAATTTAATCTATCATCTGTTGTACCACTACTGTCACCAAAATTAATTAGTTGTGCATTTACATCTAGTGTTCCACCAAGTTGAGGTGTCGTATCTGTAACAACATCACCACCAGATATCGTGATAGTTTTTGTAGCACCTGAACCTGTAGCTGTAACTGCCGAACCTACAAAGTTTAATGTTGTAGCGGCCGTAGATAATGCAGAACCTTCTTCTTGTACTGTGATACCAGCACCTATATCTTCATATGAAGAACCATCATTTGTGAACTGCCACTTATCTGTAGTTTCATTCCATCTTAGAACTACATTTGTAGCTGTACCTCTTTCAACTTCGATACCAGCATTTTGTTATGGTGTACCTGTTTCATCACTATTCAGTGTGATAATATTGTCACCAATATTTAACGTATTACTGTTGACTATAGTTTGTGTGCCCGATACTGTTAAGTTACCACTAACAACTAAATTTGCTCCTACATTTAGATTTGATCCTAATGTAACATTGTCTGGTAAACCTATTGTGACTGTACCGCCACTTTCTGCAACAGTAGTTTCATTTGCAGTAGACGCAAAAGTTATTGTACCACCTAATGCTGTCGCAGTAGAGTTAGAACCGTCTGTAACTGTTATTGTTGAATTAGTTAGTTTAGCATTACCTATTGAACCAGCTAGTTTAGAAGCGGCTATTGAACCTGCCAACATAGCATTTGTAATACCTAATGCTTTTACTTGCAACTGATCTGAACTAGTTTCTATAGATGAGTCATCAACACCTACTGCTAAAGAAACTGAACCACCTAATGATACTGATCCACCACCTGATAATCCATCTCCAGCTGTTACTGTTACTGCACTATTAGTTAGTTTTGAGTTAGCAATAGAACCTGCTAACATAGAGTTCTCAACAGAAGTGGCGGCAATTGTTAAAGCTCCACTATCACTTACTGTTGCATCACCTGATACGGCTGAGTAAACATATTTTTTAACTCTTGATAATGCTGTTTTTCTATTTGTACCTCCAGCACCGTCATCGACAAGAAGCAAATCAGCATCTACTAAGTCTGCTCCTATATCTGTGCCACCATCAATATCAACGCTTGTAATAGATATCGTTGCACCTGATAATGCTGAAGCTTGTAAAACTCCACTTGAATTGAAAACGATTGTGCTTGGTGATCCTATAGCTAAACCATGTTTAGCTAAAAATTCTTTAGCTGATGCCATTAGAGTTCCCTATCCCGTCTAATAGTTATAATGTCTTCTATTTATAATTATTTTAATGCTGAAGTTGCCGGTGTAAAGTTTTTAGTATATACTACTGTATTTTTTACAATTCTTAGATTTGAAATATATCCATTCATCCATGCTGAAGTGCCATCATCACCTATTCTGAACGTGGTGCCATTTATATTACCACTATATGTGAACTCATCGGCTTGGGCACCATTTATGAATACTGTCATCTTACCTTCTGAGTCATCATGACAGTAAGCCATATGATACCATTTATTTGCGACTGGTGTTATATTTGTATTATAATAAGGACTTGCAACACCACCATTATGATACACTGCAAAAGCATTAGATGAATTTCTTCTATAAAAAGCTGGAGCATATCCATTAAAAGCACAATGTATTTGATTTCCAGATATACTATTATGCCATACCCAATACTCTACAGTCCAATCAGCAGTACCAAGTGTGTCTGCCAATGTACATTGTAAATAATCTCCAGTGCCATCAAAGTAAACAGATTTCATACCAGGAGCAGGCCCGAAGCTTGATACAGCAGCGTTGCCATTTGTTGTGATTGAAGTACTATTAGAACTTCCATCTGTTATTGTGGCTGCATGACAAGTTAGAAGTGTCACATTACTTGCAGTTACAGTAACACCAGATCTTTGAGAGTTAGTCGTTGTAAGTGTTTCTTTTAAAGGTATAAAAGGAAATCTGGCTAAATCATTTGATACTCTAAAATCATGTACATATCCTTGAAAAAATGCATCTGGAGTTGTAGCACTACCTCCATGTCTTGCACCACCAACTGACATAGTATTATTACTGTTATTATTAGTTGTATTAGCTACAATTCCTTGATCAACACCATTTACAAATATTTGTAGAACTCCATGCTGTCTTTGTAATACGCAATGATTCCAGGTGTTTAGAAGAGTAGCAGTTCCATCTGTTGTTATAAGGGCACTTCCGCTCCAAACCCTAAACGCAGTAGCTGTTATTCTTGTAAATGTAAATCCATCAGTGGCGCCGCCATTAGTACGAGTATCCCATATACCTTTATTTGTAGAAGTATCTGTACAATATACCCAAAACTCTACAGTAAAATTTGTATCTGTACCACTATTCAAAGGCCTATCAAATTGTATATAATCATTAGAACCATCAAAATATACAGTGTTTTCTGAAAAATGTTGTTGTCCTGATGATGCAACTGCACCATTTATTAATTCAATTGAATGTGTTTTTTGACTTTCGTCTCTGACACTACCTTGAGTCATGTTCAATAATAGTTTAGTATGAGCCGCAGTAATTGATGTATTAACATTTGTTGTTGATGGATACGTACCACCAGTTGTAGTAAGTGGACCACTAGGTGGCGTAAAATCTCCAGTGTAAACAGCAGTACCTACGACTATTCTAACATCTGTTATATGGCAATCGATAGGAAGAGAAGAAGCATATGTTCCTTTTCCTATTTCAATCTCGCCGTTTGTTCCTCCGGTATAATTATATGTGCTTGATACGTTTCCAGCGGCCTTCCCGTTTATCCAACAATATAATGTTCCACTCATTCTCTCAAAAACTATGTGTGTCCATTCTTTTTGTTTAATTGGTATAGTAGGAGTTAATCTATTGGTAGTGGCTTCATACCAATTTAAATTTCCACTAGCATCAGTCTTATACAGTCTCCATCCGCCAGAAGCTGTGTACATCTGACTCAGTATAGCTTCCCAAAAACTAGAAACTGCTGTGTGTTTATACAACCATAACTCAACTGTAAAGTCTCCAGTTCCTAAGACTACCTCGTTACTTGATCCATCACTAGTCTTGATTTCATCTGAAGTACCAGGAAAATGAGCAGATCCTCCGTGTTCAGAAGTTGTATAACTCTTAATATTATATGGTGCAAGAGAATCTATGTATGTATTACCATTTACTGATATAACATGTCTTCCTGCTGATTTATCATAAAAGCCTGGTGCTCCTAGTAACAGTTTTGTATTTGAAATCGCAGTTAATCTTTCTTCTGGTGGTGTAAATTCTGCTGTATAAACTCCTGTTCCTTTGACTAATCTCAAGTCTGCTATATATCCATAAAAGTATCTGTTTGAGCTTGAATTACTTTTTCCAGTGTAAGGAGCAGTTGTGGCAGTATGATCAAAAGTATAAGATGCACTATACCGTTCTTCACCGTTAGTAAAGATCTTTAATGTTCCTGAAGTTCGTGAGAAAGCTATATGATGCCATTCATTTACACTTAAACCTGTACCAGATGCCATAGTAGAAGAACCATTCCATAGCTTTGGGGCAAGTGTTGCATTGTCTAAAAAGAAGAACATAGAAGGAGTACCAAAATGTCCAAATATACACATATCATTATTAACACCACCGCCAGGAATAGATGTTACATAAACCCAAGCTTCTAATGTAAAATCTCCTGTTCCAAGTGCAAAATCGGCATGACTAGGATATGATAGATAATCACCACTTCCATCAAAGTACATTGAATAGCCTGTGGCTTTGTAAGGTGAAAATGTTCCTAATGAAGCAGTAGCTCCATTCATAACCAATGAGTGACTACTTGCTGATGCATCTGTTGGTGTTGTGTTATCTCCAGTTCCAGTTGCTTTAAGTAGCAACTCTGTTTTGTTAGAATGTGAAATAAACGTAACAAAATCCAAAGTAATACTTGAGACTGCTGGTACTATATTAACGCCGTCTGTTGCTTTAATTGTTAAAGTTCCAGTATAGGTTGTGCCATCAATTAGACTAGCATTAGTTTTTGGGACTAAGGTAAAGACTGACGAGTCTTGTGTAATGTCTGCCATTGAATCTAATTGACCTCCAGTCTCGAAACTAAATGATACTCCTAAACTTTCTGGATCAGAAGCTGCGACAGTAATAGTAAGAGTACTTCTTGGTGAATCAGCATCAAACGTATAATCTGATAATGGCGAAGTAGTAAATGTTGGATTCGTATTGATTAAAGCTACGTTATACCAACCTGATCCGTTCCAAACGTACATTCTGTTTGTAGACTGTACGAGAGCCATCTCGCCGAAAGTATTTCCGACACTAGGAAGAGCCGCAGCATTAGCGTACTGCTGAGCAGACTGCTCAATAGTTGTAGTCGTAACAGTACCATCAATAGATGATTTAATTAATGATGTTGCACTGTTTACTGTTGCTGATAAAGCTCTTCCTTTTGATATTGCCATTTTATTCCTTTATTTCTCCTTCTACAGGCTCTGCTTTTGCTTCCTCTTCCGCAGCTTTTTGCTTAGCCATAAATTCTTCTATGATTACATGAACTTTGTCATGTACCATACCTACCGTTGACAAATCGCCAGCACCTAAGACACCGCCTTTAGTAGCCGCATCAATAACTCCTCTTACGACCATCAGGTCTTGAATTGTTATTTGAATATTTTGTTGTGGTTGTTCTTCAACTTGTTCGTTCATTTATTTCTCCATTAATTTTCACTTAGTATCCAACCTTGGGTTGCATTATAATAAACCAAACCTTGAGCAGCTCGATTTACGTTAATAACCAAATTATCGGTTAATCCTTGGATCTTATGTCCGTTTCTATTTATAGTTATGTTATTAGTGCCCGCTTGACCAGTTCCGTCTATGATTTTAATCTCATCACCTAAAGTTCCAGAAGCAGGGAGTGTTAACGTTCTTGCTGATGATGTATCTACTATATATGCGTTCCCTTTGACTAACGTTATGTTACTTGAAGTCGCATTATAAGTGTGACCACTTAATGCTCTAGCTTGGACGTAAGCAGAATCTATCATACTTGTTACTGCAGATGAATCACTAAAGGCAGCCGTCGCTCTAAAGTTTGTAGCGTAATTATTAATAACAAGTTCTGAACCAGCGTTAACAGAGTCTAGTAACGTAATCTGATTTTTATTTTGTAAACTAAAGTCTTCTACTTTTGTAAGAAGCAGACCATTTAAGAATATTTGTATTTGAGCAGAGTCATAACTTAATGCTGTTCCTCCGATATCATTACCAGTATATACACTCTGTCCTTCAGTAGAAACATATCTAAAGGTAGAAAACGAAGATGTAGCAGGAACCATTTCTGAAAGTCTTTGCTGAATGTATGCAGAATCAACAGTTTCCAATATTGCAGTAGAGGAAGACGTTCTTGTTGAAGTAACTGTTTGAACAAGTATTTCATCAGCACTATCAAGAGCATTATTTAATGTTATTCTATTATTAGCAGAACTATCAACAAAATCTGTACCTTGCAACTTAATACCATTTAAGAATACTGCAAAATTATTTGTTCCAATACTTAATGAATCTCCAGCATTACTTAATCCAGTTATAGCAGTTGTTCCGGAATCAACTGTGAACAAGAAGTCTGTAAACTTTGGATCTACTGTTCCGTCAAACTTAGAGTTAACATAAGCAGAATCAACGAGATCAATGACGAGAGCAGAATCTAATCCAGCAGTTATTCCTGTTAGAGCTGAACCATCTCCTGAAAATGAAGTAGCTGAGAAATCACCTTCGTGTGTAAGTCTCGCTTTTTCTGTAGCAGCGCCTGAAGTACCTAGTTTAAATACTAGATCTGTAGAATTAACTGAAGAAGTGAAAGTTGCATCTGCTTCGGCTGTAATTTCAGCCGCAACCGCAGTCGCATCCCCTCCGCTTGCTTCAGATACAGCCTTAAACTGAATAGTACCTAAGTTATTACCATCAACAATAGTTGTATCAGATGTTTGTAATGTAATCCTACCTCCTACAGATGAAGCACTAGAACTAGCTATTATATTGCCAGCTGAAAATAAAGTATTACTACTTGGATTAAACGTTAACCCACCGTTATCAACTTGCATTGAAGAATGACTGTTACCACCTGGATTCGTCTCAACAAATGTAATATTATAATTAACGTTATCGTCTTCAGACTCATCAACATATACCTTAGTTGCTTGTGTTGCTTGTGCAACTGTTCCAACTCTAGCTGCCACGTATGCTGAATCTATAAGATCAATAATTTCTGAAGAATCAAGAAGTAACTGAAGTGCTAAGTCTGAATCTAGTAATGACTGCCTTGCTTTAACATAAGCTACATTAACAGTAGAGTTTATAAGACTTATAACAGAAGCAGAATCGGTTCCTGCTGCAGTCCTTGCTGCAACATAAGCCGAATCAACGATTTGTGAAACTGCTTGAGATCCATTAAATCTAACATTCCCTACTAACGTACTAATTACAATTTCATCACTATCAGCAGCAGTAAATCCTTGAAGTGTAATAGTATTTGTAGTAGTATTTGCAGTATAGTCTGAAGCTAGAAGTCGAATACCATTTAAGAATACTTCTTGATTTGCACTAGTAAGCGATAATGCTTGTCCATTTGCATCATTTCCAGAAAATACAGTATCTCCTGAATCAGCAATATATTTAAATTCCTTAAACTCAGGATTAATTATTCCTGCAGTATTTCCAGAAAATTTAGAAGCGTAGTCTTGTATTATTATTTCATCATTCGCGTTTGCGCCTGATGTTAGTGTTAAAATACCTGTTGAAGTGGTTGTATAGTCATCACTATCTTCTAATAGTAAACCATTTAAGAATACTTGTTGGTTGCCTGGAACATAAGCAAGAGTATTTCCTTTTACGTCTGCACCTGTTATCGTAGTTTGAGCGGCATTTAAGGTGTATTTAAATGTGTTAAGTGTTCCGCTACCTGCAACAAAGGTCGAAGCTAAAGTAGCATTGTAAGCAATGATAGCAAGATCATCGGCACTGTCCGCAGCTGCAGTAAGTGTTAAAGTATTAGTAGTT
>VMHT01108627.1_pt1 | contig 10877 bp, 12 predicted proteins | sample 4693611 | NCBI WGS metagenome assembly VMHT01 (sample SAMN12280063, study PRJNA550983) | marine metagenome | isolation source: seawater sampled from same location over 5 years 0.02-0.2 micron viral filtrate | place: USA: collected off the coast of southern California halfway between the port... ... | reverse complement strand
TCCTAAATACTTTTGAAAAAACTATAAAAGACTCCGCAAGGAAGTTCAAGGTAAAAGAAAAAGACCTTTTGAGCTACTTTGAGAGAGAAATGTTAGGACTGTAAAAATGATTTTAAAAGGAAGTGCGACTAATGTAACCTCAGCGACTACATTAAATAGAGCAACAAGAATTAGGGTTGGTGCGACTAATGCTGGAACAGTCACTATTGCGGCCGTAACTGGTACATTTAATGCACAATCTGCTGTTGCTGGTGCTGCAATCACAATATCAAGTCATGGTTTTACTACAGGGGATGAAGTTATCTATTCTGATGGTGGTGGAACTAAGATTGCTGAATTAACAGATGATGGTCTGTTCTTTGTAAAAGTAGTAGATGCAAATACAGTTAATCTTGCAACTACATTTACAAATGCACAAAATAACGTAGTATTAACTTTAACAGATGGCCCATCAGAAAATCATACAATAACTGCAACAAAGACATATGCTGGTTCGGTGGTATTAACCGCAGGCTCAGTAATTCTTATAGACAAAAGACCAAGTGATACTATTACTTGTTCTGCAGCGATGAGTTGTACAGCAGTTGGTAGTCAACCGTAAAGGGGAATTGAAATGAAATTAATTTCAGAACAAATTCAAGACGTTCAATACCTTTCGGAAGAAGACGAAAAGGGTAAAAAGAACTACAAGATTAAAGGTATCTTCTTACAGGGAGATATCAAGAACCGCAACGGTAGAATATATCCTGTTGAGGTTTTAGAAAAAGAAGTAAATAGATACAGTCAAGAATTTATCAACGAGAATCGTGCGTATGGTGAACTTGGACATCCAGAAGGCCCAACAGTCAATCTGGAAAGAGTATCGCACATGGTTACATCTCTGAAAAGGGATGGGAAGAACTTTGTTGGTGAGGCAAAAATTATGTCAACACCAATGGGTAATATTGTATCAAACATTATGGACGATGGTGGTAAACTCGCAGTCTCATCAAGAGGCATGGGTAGTTTGCAACAGAAGAATGGTGCAAACTATGTAAACAAAGATTTCTACTTGGCAACCGCAGCCGACATTGTTGCAGACCCATCTGCACCTCAAGCCTTTGTACAAGGTATTATGGAAGGTAAAGAATGGATTTGGAATAATGGTTTACTTAAAGAAGTAGACGTTGCGGAAATTCAAGAGGATATTGAACGAGGTATTCGTTCAAAAAATGCGAAATACCAAGCATTGGCCTTCGCAAAATTTCTCAAAAAACTGTAAAAGTATAAATATAGTATAATGAGATTAACATTAAGGAGAACTCCCAAATGTCAGAACTAGACAAGACAATTGAGGATTTGGAAGCAGAAGTTACTGCGGAACTTGAAGAAGCTGCAGACGCACCTAAAAAGGGTGCAGTTGCTAGTGAAAAAGGTTCTAAGGTAGAAGGTGATACAGAAGACCTTGGTGCTCCTGTAGTAAAAGGTGATGAGAAATCTGGGCCAGATGCTGCAAAGAAAATCAAGAAAGATACTTCTATCCCTACTGTCGTAAAAGGTGACGAAGCACCCCAAAAACTCAAAGAAGAAGACGAATCAGATGAGGACGAAAAAGACTCAGATGATGAGGAAGAAAAAATGGATGAAATGGACGATGAACCAAAAATGGATATGCCTAAAACTAAAAAGGGCATGGAAGATGTTGTCATCAAAGCCATGAAGTTAATGAAAAAGCCTGCGCTGGAAACCATGTGCGCTTCAGTAATGAAGGGTTCATATGGTTCGTCTAACGAAAGTGTTAAGAAAGAAGCTCTTGACATTGATTCCATTGACGTAACAGAAGATGTAAACGCTTTGATTGAAGGTGAAAACCTTTCAGAAGAGTTTACCGCAAAAGCAACTACAATCTTTGAAGCTGCCGTGAAGTCTAAACTCCGTAGTGAAGTCGAAAGACTTGACATTGAGAAGACACATGAAGTTGCAGAAGAAGTAGAAACTTTCAAAAATGAACTGACTGAAAAAGTTGATTCATATCTTGACTATGTTGTTAAAGAGTGGATGCAAGAGAACGAACTCGCTATTGATAGAGGGTTAAAAGGTGAAATTGCAGAAGACTTTATCACAGGACTGAAAGCGCTCTTTGAAGAACATTACATTGATGTTCCAGATGAGAAGTACGACATTCTTGAGGGTCAAGCTCAGAAGATTGAAGACCTTGAGGCAAAACTCAATGAAACAATCGAAAAGATGACTGACATGAACAAAGAGAAATCCTCACTTGTTCGTGAACAGGTAATCGCAAAAGTTTCAACAGACCTCGCTGATACTGAAAAGGAAAAGTTTGAGGGATTAGTTGAAGATGTTGAGTTTAACGGTGAAGAAGATTTCACTTCAAAACTTAACACCTTGAAGGAAAATTATTTTCCTAAGTCAGTTGCTACCCAAACCCTTGAGGAAGAAGTAGAAACTGAAAATCAAGAAGTTGACGTTAGTGGCGCTATGGCTGCGTATATGTCCGCTATCCAGAAGTCGAAACCCTATGGGGCGGAAGCTTTTAATATTGTGAAAAAGTAACTTTTAATAAATAATAATAATATAGAAAACATAGGAGAGAACTAAAATGTTCAATTCAGAGAACTTACAAGAAAAGTGGCAGCCAGTCCTTCAGCATCCAGATTTGCCTGAGATTGCTGATAACTATAAGCGTGCCGTCACTTCTGTTATCTTGGAAAATCAAGAAAAAGCACTAAAAGAAGATGCTGCCTTCCTTGGGGAGACAGTTCATGCCAACAATACTGCGTCTGCATCAAATTGGGATCCAATTTTGATTTCATTGGTAAGACGTGCTATGCCTAACCTAATCGCATATGATATTTGTGCAGTTCAACCAATGACTGGGCCAACTGGACTTATCTTTGCAATGAAATCAAGAATCAACTCTGCTGGTGGTGATGAAGCACTATTCGGTGAAGCAGATACAGATTTCTCTGGTGCTGGTACTCATGCTGGTACTAACCCTGCCGTACTTAACGATGGTTCGCCTGGTGCGTTCACATCTGGTACAGGTGACACTACTGCAAATATGGAAGCACAAGGTGACTCCGCAAACAACGCTTTCGCTCAAATGGCATTCACCATTGAGAAGGCGACTGTTACTGCAAAGACACGAGCTCTTAAAGCAGAATACACTATGGAACTTGCACAAGACCTTAAAGCAATTCACGGTCTTGACGCAGAAACAGAATTGTCAAACATTCTGTCTTCCGAAATCCTTGCTGAAATCAACCGTGAAGTTGTAAGGTCTATCTACAAGGCTGCAAAGCCAGGTGCTCAGACTGATACTACTAACGGTGGTATCTTCGATATGGACACTGACTCAAATGGTCGTTGGTCTGTTGAGAAGTTCAAGGGTCTTATGTTCCAAGTTGAGAGAGATGCTAACGTAATCGCTCAACAAACTCGTAGAGGAAAAGGTAATATCCTTATCTGTTCATCTGATGTTGCATCTGCACTTCAAATGGCTGGTGTATTGGATTACACTCCTGCTCTTAATAACAACTTGAATGTCGATGACGCTGGTAACACTTTTGCTGGTACATTGAATGGTCGTTATAAAGTGTACATTGACCCATACATGGCAAACGCTGCTGCAAAACAGTACTTTGTTGTGGGTTATAAAGGTACTTCACCTTACGATGCTGGTGTCTTCTACTGCCCATATGTTCCATTACAAATGGTTCGTGCGGTTGGTGAGAACACATTCCAACCTAAGATTGGTTTCAAAACAAGATACGGTCTTGCTCAGAACCCATTCTCAACTGCTACTGCTACTGATGTTACACTTGGCGCAAACGACAACGTGTACTATCGTAGAGTTCAAGTGGTCAACCTTATGTAATAATAAGAGTTGGGTCAACCAACCAAAAGGGAGAACTTCGGTTCTCCCTTTTTTTATTCTGTATAAATAGATGTATGGTACAGATAAACTCATTAAGCAGACAACCCACTGAATTTGACTACGCAGACCCAACTAAGTTTAAATTCAGTATCAATAAATTACCGTTAGTAGAATATTTTACTACTGCGGCCAACTTGCCAGGCATTAATCTTGGTGAGGCAATATTCCCAACTCCATTTAAATCAATCCCTATAATGGGTGATGACCTTACATATGAAAATCTAGAGATTTCATTTCTTGTAGATGAAAAACTTGCAAACTATACAGAAGTTCATAACTGGATGGTCGGTATTGGTTTTCCACAATCAAGAACACAATTTGGTAATTTAAAAACTGAAGGTACACAGGTCGTACCATCTCAAGGCAAGGAAGTTGGACAGGAAAGTATTTCTGGAATGTATTCTGATGCAACACTTACAATTACATCTGCAAAGAATAATCCTATTGTAGAAGCAAGATTTCAAGACATCTATCCTGTTGCATTAAGTAGTCTTGCATATAATCAACAAGAAGGTGATATAACATACTTAACAGCAAACGTGACGTTTACATATAAAATATACACGTTACATACATTATAAATAGACTAGGATGAGGTTCAAACCCCTTGAACATCTATCATAGACCCAAACGGTCAATATATCTAACGCAAGGAAGATATGCAATCTCATCCCTTTGAATTGAAGGATACATTATGAACTTAGAAGAACTACAAGAGATGTCCGCCAAGGACTTAAAGATTGACGATACACAACTAGATATCGAATCTCTCAAGACCCCAGAACTCTATGGGAAATATTTAAAAATATTCATGCGTTGGAACTTGTTATTGAAACAGGTTGAATCCAAACACCGTATTCTTTACAGACAGAAGTGGGAATACTACGGTGGTAAAGCAGACCCAGACGTTTACAGAGAAAAACCCCTCGACTTAAAAATACTGAAACAGGATGTTCCAATTTATTTGGAAGGTGATAAGGAGTTGATTGAATCTCAGCACGCTGTGGAATACCACAAAGCAATGGTAGACCATGCAGAGAAGATGTGCAAGATGTTAAACAATCGTGGATTTCAAATAAAGAATGCGATTGATTGGAAGAGATTCATGGAAGGTTCGATTTGATAATCTCAAAAAAGAATGAAGTATATTTAAACGTAGAAACTGACAAAGGTATCGCAAGAGAACTTTCAGATTTTTTTACGTTTGAAGTGCCAGGCGCAAAGTTCATGCCGCAGTACAGAAGTCGTATGTGGGATGGAAAGATACGTTTGTTTTCCATGCAAACTGGTGAAATATATTTTGGACTGTTGTCCTACATTGAAGAATTTGCAAAACGCAATGAAATTGAAATTGAATATAAAGAAGGAGTGAAGAATGGAGATACAATCGAATCCGATGTTGTACGAGAATTTATTCAAAGAGTTAGACCAAGAGCAAGAGGAGCTGATATACAGGTTCGTGACTACCAGTTTGATGCAATACTTCATGCGATTAGAAATGATAGGTGTCTTCTTCTTAGTCCTACTGCTTCGGGCAAATCATTAATCATTTACATTCTGTCTGTTTGGTATGCAATGAAGACAGAACAGAATATTCTTATCCTTGTTCCCACAACATCTTTAGTAGAACAGATGCACAGTGATTTTATTGATTATGGATTTAACGAATCTATGATGCAAAAAATATATCAAGGATACTCAAAGAATATCACAAAGCCCATTACAATATCCACATGGCAATCAGTTTACAAGATGCAAAAGAAATGGTTTGAACAGTTTGGTTGTATCATGGGTGATGAAGTACACATTTTTAAGTCAAAGTCATTAACAGGTATAATGAATAAGATGACCCTTTGTAAGTACCGTCATGGGTTCACAGGTACGCTTGACGGAACGCAAACACATAGGTTGGTACTAGAGGGTCTATTTGGTTCAGTAAATAAAGTAACGACAACTAAAGAACTCATGGACAGTGATACACTCGCAAAACTAAAGGTCGAATGTATTGTTCTTCGTTATCCAGATGCTGATTGTAAGTATATGAAAGACCTTTCTTATCAAGATGAGGTTGACCTAATTGTTCGTGATGAACGTAGAAATAAATTCATTATTGACTTGACAAAACACTTGACAGGTAATACATTAGTACTATTCCAATTTGTGGAAAAGCATGGAGATGTATTACATACGATGATGAAAGACTCCCTAAGTAACAGGAAGGTATTCTATGTTTATGGGGGTACTGACACCGCAACCAGAGAAGAGATTCGTGCAATTACAGAAAAGGAAACCGATGCAGTTATTGTCGCATCATACGGTACATTTAGTACTGGCATTAATATTCGTAATTTGCACAACATCGTGTTCTCTTCACCCTCCAAAAGTAGAATTAGAGTCTTGCAATCCGTTGGCCGTGCGTTGCGACTTGGTGACAATAAAGACTCAGCTCGATTGGTAGATATTGCAGATGACTTTACTCACAAAGGAAAACAAAACTTCACATTACGTCACTTTATGGAACGAATAAATATATACAATGAAGAAGAGTTTGATTATGATATTAAACAAATCTCTATAGATAAAGGATAAAGATGGAACATCAAACAAAAGTCTTAAAACTTTCTAATGGGGAAGAGATTATAACTGTGATTAGTTCTGCTGATAAGAGTAGACCTTATATAGAAGTCAAAAACCCATTACAAGTTAACTTATATCCAAAATCACTAGATGGTGGTTTTGTAGAAAGTATGGCGTTATCACGTTGGTTAACTGTAAGTGAAACTCAGATTGCAAACTTAAACAAAACCAGTATTGTTGCTATATCAGATGCATCAATTGGTCTTGCAAGATTCTACGAACATTGTGTAAAGAAGATGACGTTGAGTGATAATGGTCGTGTTTGGGATGAACCTTCTGATGAAGATTTACAGCGTATTGAACAAGAAGAATATGATAATCTTATTCCATTTCCAACCAAAGACACTATACATTAATTCATTCTCAAACCCTACATAGGGATAATACCGTCTTGTCAAGGGAAAGTCAAGACTTTTTTGAAAATAAATTGATATTAATTTACTTCTTGACAATCACCTTTGTATAAGGTATGATGTACTTAAATTATGGGAAAGACTCATGGCAATAAAACCAAAGAATAAACCACATTATGTAAATAATAAAGAATTCCTTCAAGCTATGGTGGAGTGGAAAGAGCGATGTAAAGTTGCTGCAAGTGAGGGTAAACCTCAACCACCCATTACAAACTATATTGGAGAATGTTTTTTAAAGATTGCAAACCATCTATCGTACAGACCAAATTTCATCAATTACACATATAGAGATGAAATGATATCTGACGGTATTGAAAACTGTTTGCAATATGTACACAACTTCAACCCAGAGAAATCAAACAATCCATTTGCTTATTTTACACAGATAATATATTATGCATTTCTTAGACGTATTCAAAAAGAAAAGAAACAGTCTCATGTGAAGAACAAGATTATCGAAAATATGACAGTAGACGAAAGTTTAATTGATGCAAATGATATGGGTAATCCATTCGTGGATTATTTACAAAAGAATTTTTTACCAGAAGAAGATGTTTACAAACCTAAGAAAAAAGCAATCAAACCAAAAGGATTAGAATTATTTTATAATGAAGATAGCACTGATAACTGATACACACTTTGGTGCTCGCAATGACAGTTTAGCCTTTAACGACCATTTCTACAAATTCTGGAGAGAGGAATTCTTTCCGTATTTGGATAAACATGGTATTGATACGGTTATACACTTGGGCGATGTTATGGATAGACGTAAGTTTATCTCATATAAGATTGCAAAAGACTTTCGTGAGCAGTTCATAATGCCTATCGTAGATAGAAATATTACGATGCATATGATTGTGGGAAACCACGATACTTACTACAGGAACACCAATGAGATTAACTCTCTCTTTGAATTACTTGGTGGGCCTGGAGATGAGAAATACCCCAACATTAAATGTTATGACCACCCATGTACTGAAGAGTTCGATGGTGTTGGTATTCATTTGTTACCTTGGATTAACGAGGGTAACTATGAATCTGTCATGAGAGGTATTCAAATGACTTATGCAGATATCTGTATGGGTCACCTAGAAGTAAATGGATTTGAAATGCACGCTGGACATTTTTGTGATGGCGGTTATCCTAAAGAGATGTTTAGAAAGTTCGACACGGTTTTCACTGGACACTTCCATAAGAAGTCAGATGATGGTCACATTTATTATCTTGGTAACACATACCAGATGACATGGAGTGACCATAACGAAACAAAAGGTTTTCATATCTTTGATACGGCAACCAGAGAACTTGAGTACATTCAAAATCCACATACAATCTTTGCAAAGATTTATTATGATGATTCCCAGACAGATTATTCTACAGTTGACGTAGAACAATATGAAGAAAAGTTTGTAAAACTTATTGTTGTAAACAAGAAAGATTTATATGGATTTGATAAGTTCCTTGATAGATTGCTTGCGGTTAAGACGCATGAGGTTAAGATTGTCGAGGACTTTTCAGAGTTAGATGCAGAGAATGTATCTGATGAGATTATTGAGAACGCACAGGATACTACAACCCTCTTAGAGAGGTACATAGATGAGTTAGAGGTTGATATTGATAAGAACCGATTGAAAAGTACGATGCGTACTTTGTATCTTGAAGCAAATGATTTGGAGTTATAATTGATTACATTTAAGTATGCAAGGTGGAAAAACTTTCTATCGACAGGTAACACGTTTACCGAAATACAACTAGATAGAAACCCATCAACTTTGATTATTGGTGAGAATGGTGCTGGTAAATCCACTATTCTTGATGCACTATGTTTTGGATTGTTTGGTAAACCGTTCAGACAAATCAGTAAGAACCAACTTATTAATACAGTCAATGGCCAAGGTACGGTTGTTGAAATAGAATTTGAAACACAGAATAAACAATGCAAAGTAGTTCGTGGGATTAAACCAAATACATTTGAGATTTGGGTAGATGGTAATATGATAAACCAAAGTGCAAACGCAAGGGATTATCAAAAGCATCTAGAACAACAAATCTTGAAGTTGAACTATCGTTCATTTACACAAGTCGTGATTCTAGGGTCATCGACATTTATTCCTTTTATGCAGTTGAAGTCACAGGCAAGAAGGGAAGTTGTAGAGGACATTCTTGACATTAAGATATTCTCGCTGATGAATTTAATTCTGAAAGGTAAGGTGAAATCTCTAAACACAGATATCAGTGAGAACAAATACCAAGCAGACCTACACAAAGAAAAGGTAGAGTTACAGGAGAAATACATTGAGGATATTGAAAGGAATAAGGACACTCTTCTATCTCAAAAGACAACTCTTAGAGATGGTAATGAAGAGGAAGTGTTCACTCGCAACGCAGAGGTCAAAAGAATCACGGAAGAGAACCAGACCCTTTTAGATGCAATGTCTAGTGAAGATAAAGCCATAGAGAAAAGAGATAAACTAAAAGACATACAGTTCACGTTGAAAGACAAACAGGTTCGTCATGAACGTATGATAACATTCATGCAAGAGAATGATGACTGTCCTACTTGTGAACAATCTATTAGTGAAGACTTCAAAGCAAAGACTATATCACAAAGAACTGAACAGGTCAATGAACTTACTACAGGTCTACTTCAGATGAAGACTGAAATGGATAAGGCAAATGGTAAATTAAAAGAGTTCAAGGATATCGCAAAGGTTATCAATGACAATTCAATCAAACTTGCAAAACTCAACAGTGGTATTACTGAACTAGAAAAGTTCAATGCTACACTAATTGAAGAGATACGTCAAATAGAAAGTGGAGATGTTACGAAAACAGACTATGAAAAACTTGACAATCTCAAAAAAATGTGTTATAGTCTAGATTCAACCAAGTCAAAGTTAAAAGAAGATATGTTATATTATGATGTTGCAAAGAATCTATTACAGGACACTGGCATCAAGACTAAGATTATCAAACAATATCTTCCTATCATGAATAAGTTGATTAACACATATTTGTCTTCTATGGATTTCTTTGTCAACTTTAATATTGATGAGAACTTCAATGAAACAATCAAGTCACGCTTTCGTGATGTGTTTTCATATGCAAACTTTTCTGAAGGTGAGAAGATGCGTATTGACCTTGCATTACTCTTTACTTGGAGAGCTATTGCAAAGATGAAGAATTCAACGAATACTAATCTATTGATACTTGATGAGATATTCGATAGTTCGTTGGATGCAACAGGAACAGATGATTTCCTAAAGATTTTGAATACGTTTGATAAAGAGAATGTGTTCATCATTTCACACAAACAGGATATGTTGATTGACAAATTCAGAAGTGTGGTTAAATTTGAGAAAGTAAAAAACTTTAGTAAGGTAGCATAATATGAATCAGAGTGAACGGTTTTATGAATTATTAGAAGATATGAAGACAACTCATAACGCAAAGCGTCATGACTACGCAAGTACAGATGATGTGTTTGCAAACTTCAGAACTTGTGAGATGGCAGGCATTCCAGCATGGAAGGGATGTTGTGTTCGTATTGGAGACAAGTTTAGTCGTATCATGGGTTTCGCAAAGAAAGAAAAGTTAGAGGTCAAGGATGAGAGTATTAAGGATACTTTGATTGATATGGCAAACTATGCTTTGATTGCGTTAATTCTTTATGAGGAAAACGAGGACGAATAATGTCTCTTGCAGTATTGAAAAATCTGTCACGGTATGATGAGTGTTATACACCCAAAGACCAAGTTCTTCCTTTACTAGAATATCTGGACAAAGACAAAACCTACTATGAAGCAACAAGTGGGATATCATCACAGATTGTCGATGGATTTAATAAATATGAATACAATATTGTACCTAGTAAAAAGAGAGACTTTTTT
>VMHT01012709.1_pt1 | contig 10877 bp, 15 predicted proteins | sample 4693611 | NCBI WGS metagenome assembly VMHT01 (sample SAMN12280063, study PRJNA550983) | marine metagenome | isolation source: seawater sampled from same location over 5 years 0.02-0.2 micron viral filtrate | place: USA: collected off the coast of southern California halfway between the port... ... | reverse complement strand
TTCAACTTCTACTCTACTAACACGATCTGAATTTTTTGCCCTAAACTGTTCCCAATCTTTTTTGTCTAGTTCTTCCATCTCTTTATTTCTATTTGATTCCACTCTTCTCTTCGTTTGTCGCACTGACAATTTGGATTAATCTTTTTCCAGATCCACCTAATACCTGTATACTTTGTGAAGTAATACACTAAATCTCCTAGTTTCATACTTTAGTTTTTTTATAGATTACATATTCGTTTTTTTTCAAAAAAGTTATGGCTTCCTTGATTTTTCTTTCACGTTCTCTAAATGCGTGAAATATTTCGTTTTCAAATGCGTGGTTCATTTTAAAATTTTTTTTACTTTTTTAATAGTTCGCTTTATACTACAATAGTCTATACCAGTTTTATAACTGATCTGTAACATACTAATTCCATCTTTGTATACGAGTTCGAAGATTTTACGATCATACCAATACAGCTGACCTAATTTCTCTTCAATAGATTCTATAGTTTTTTGCTTGTCGTCTAGTCCTTCTGTAGACAAGTTGAGGTTTTCTATTAACTCATTGTCAGAATAGCGTTTACTATAGTTAATATGGTTTAGCCATATACTACGTAATGCTTTGTAAATAAAATAGTAGTTTACTTCTTCTTCGTTATACAGAATAGACCTGTTGTTCTTTTTAGACCATTCGTGTATTTTGATATACATATCCTGTACAAGATCCTCACTTGTCATAAGATCACAGCCGAACGACTGGACTATGCGTACCCAGTCTTTATGTTTTTCAGCTAACTTTTCAAGTATGTTTATCATTGTTTATGTCAGAATGGTACGTTTTTAGGATCTTTTAATTCTGTCGGTAGTATATGAGTCCCATCAATAGTGAAACCTACGTTATTTACAATGGATCGCATTTTAATAGGATCATCTATCGGAGTAGGTCTACCACCAGTTTCTACTTCCTTAATTTTTCTAACGTGTATATGTGACTGAGTCCAATCCGTAGGGTGTTGTACGTATCGGTGTATTACAATAAAGTCATCTGCTCTATTTACAAACTTACCACCTCCTTCAACATCACTAGCTAATGGAGGAATAGGGTGTCCTACGTATTCGTGTCCTACAGGGTGCTTCCATCTGAGTGCCGCAGTATTTGCGTGAGTGTTTAACCAGATACTGATATTGTGTTTCTTGCAAAACATACGCATCTCAGTAGTGGCTAAATAATCATACTCGTGTCCCCCTAACTTACTCATCATTTCATCGTCCTTAGTTAATGAATTGTACGGATCTATTAATAACCCTTCGAACTTAAATTCCTTATTGTACGCTCTAGCAAACTCAAGAAGAGTACGATAGGTGTGCAAGGTATCATTACTAATAATTTTAAACCTTTCAGTAATATAATCAAAGTGCTTTTTAAAAGTTTCATCGTCAATTTTGTTTATTGGTTTCTGTTCTAAAAATTCTACTAGTTTTCTAACAATACTATGAGGTTCGTTTTCACTACTATACACTAACCACTTAATATTGTGTTTCTTAGCGTAGCATAACATCAAATAAAGGATCACTGTAGTTTTACCTACGTTAGCGTGTCCCAATACTACATTGAAGTTACCTCTCTTAAACCTTATGTACTGATCTATTCCATTAATATCTAATTTGAAACCTTCCTTTATATTGCCAGATCGTATGTCCTTTAAATAGTTGAAGGTCGTTTCAGTGTTTATAATCATTTGTTTGTTTGTTTATGAATCAAAAAAAAAGGGGACAAAAGTCCCCCTGTATATTAGAACGGCATATCATCTAAACCCCTGTCTGGCTGATGCTGTCCCCCTGTCACTTGTTGTGTTTTAGGTTTCCAGTCGCTAAACTTACTATAAATTTTTGAAGGATCATTTTTACTCTTCAATATATCTACTGTAATAAAACCATTGTTACCTCTAGCAAACTCTTCCTTAGTTTTTAGGAATGCCTGTAACTCTTCTACTTTGATTGATAATTTACATACTACAAAACCTAGATCACTTGTCTTAGGTATAATGCTGTTTACGAACTCTGTTTGACTCATTGTTATTTATTTAAAAGATTATGAAATTCATTTGTATAATGTTCTGTTTCTAATAGGTCGATCTTACCTGCGGATATTAATTCAATAACACCCTTAAACGCCACTTGACGTAATATTGATTGCCCAGTATCATATTTAGGTTTGCTTGGTGCTTGTGATCCACCGCCTACAGATACTAACTTAGCTGTTTTGTATTTAGGATTACTAACATTGTATTCAATCTCTGATCCTACGTTAGCAGTAAATTTACCGAAAAAAGTAAACATACCATTTTTTTGTAATACAACCTTGAACTTAGGTGTTCCGTTGTAATCCCCATCTGGAGTTACCTTAACTACTATATCTCTCATACCTTATTGTAATTATTAAAGGTTACTTCTTTAGCAACTTCCAATTGTGCTTCCAGAAATTCTACTTTGTTGTTTAATCGTTTGACCTCATTTTGAAGAGCATCGATCCTTGCTCGTAAGTAATCACTCATAGTTTTTGAATTTTGTTTATAAATTAATTTGCAGGTAAGGTACTAATAAAATGTTAATAAAAAAAACATATACCAAAAAAAAAAGAGAGCAACTATAAGTTACCCCCCTTCTCTCATAAACAAAAAAACAAGTTACTTGTGATTATGTAACAAAGTCTTACCGCTAATTTAAACCTTTTTTTAGAACTTCTACCTTTTCTTTGTAAATATTTATTAAATCTATCAAATCGTAATCATACAACTTGAGCGTTTCTCTACTTAATTGATGGAGTTCTTCTGCCTTTTCCTGTCCTAACCATATACTATACTTGTATTGTTCTCCGTATCTAAACACATTACACGCTTTACACTGAACTTGACAATTATCTTCGTGCCATCTGGTGCTTAGGTGTTTACGTGACATAAAATGTCCGCAATCCATACTCTTCCAGTGATCCTGCTTACCACACGTTACACACTCTACGTAGCCGTTTGCATTTGCATTTCGCATTCGTATGTAGTGACTAAATATCGTATCTAGTTTTTTAACAAGTCCTTTACGTGTAGGTTTTCTTGGCATTTATTCTCCCCTTAAAAGTAAACTACCGAATGACTCGTCTATTTTTTTAATATGCTTGTAAATATGTCTACTAGATACCTCAGCTGTGTATCGTTCCTGCTTTGTAGAATCAGTTCCTAAATTTGTATAGATCGTAGCGTTCAGTTCTAACAATGCGTCTATCTTTTTTCTGTTGCTATAAGACTTGTAATTTGCTATTTTATCCGCTTTTTCCCTGTACATAATGTTTATTTAGTGTATTTGTATATAAGTAAATTTTTAGTGCGTTAGAAACCCTTAAAATGCTTTTAGATATAAAAACATATACAATAGTATATCTAGTATATAGTATATATATATCTAGTATATACATACAATAGTATACTATACTATAGTATAATCATAAAAAATACTGTTAATAATTGGATTGACCAAATATAAAATGAATTATTTTTTTTGGACGTAGTCTTTCATCATTTTTTCGCCAGTACGTCCGATCACATAACCGCCTATACCTAACTGCAATAAATTCCAAAACTCATTTTCTAACTCTGGTATACGTAAGTCAAATAAAGGTGCTATAAATTTAACATATATCACAATGAATCCAAACGCCAACATTAAGATAGGACGCCAAGATCTCTGTAGCCAGTTACCCTTTGCTTCTGCGATTATAATATCGGTTTGCATTTTCTGTAGTTCCAATTCTTTTTCAATTAGAATCTGCTTAATAACGTTCTCTGCTTTTATCTTTTCTTCCTTAGACGTAAATAAATTGTCTAATCCTCCTAACAGATCCTTTATTACACTACCACCAAACCACTCAACTATTTTTTTCATTCCCAACGCAATTGAAATTGTACGAATAGTAAATATAAATCAAATTCGTAATAATTGAACTCTCCACCTTCTGGTACATAAAAACTCCACCCTAAGATAAGTCCACTAGGTATTCTATTGATTATACTAAACTCCCAATTTTCCATTTACTTGATTTAAGATCCACACGCTTCGCAGTCGTCTGGGTTATCGATGTTACAGGTTTCTGGCTGTTCACAATCTGTCAACATATCCACAAAATCCTCAAAACTATCTTCCATTATGATTCACTTATAAATTTATACTCTTCTTTAGCATCAAAACAAGGACACGCTTTACTGCTAAAATTATTATGCCCATATACAACTGACTTAGGATACAAACCTTTTAATTGACACAACAAGTCTTGTAACGAATCCTTTTGTGCTTCTGTTCGTGTATCTTTTGCAATCCACTTTCCGTTCTTACCTCTTTCTGCTTCAACTCCACCTACGTAAGATATACCAATGCTATCAAAATTATGACCTTTAGTATGTGCGCCAGTTTGTTCAATTGGTCTACCTTCTTGCACTTCTCCGTTTAGACTAATAACGAAATGATAGCCAATGTCCCTCCAACCTCTTTTCAAGTGCCACTTTCTAATAGTATCTACAGAAATTTCTTTGCCCTCTTGAGTAGCTGTACAATGAATTATTATTTTACTTATAGATCTCAATCTTCTACCTCTTCGTAATCCAAACCTAATTTTGCATAGTCCAAACCATAGAAACTATGTACACCATTTCCGCTTAATGCTACAGCGTATGATTTCCAACCATAAGGGTGTTCTGGCTCTACTAATTCAGTAACTGCGTCCTCGCCCTCTCCAGTAGTTTCATAAGTGTGTTGCCAAAGAGCATCTACGTGCCATTTGTCTGATAATACAGGTGCTTTAGTTTCTTCGCCATCTTCATCATACTCTCCTTGTTCTAGAACAATATGTCCTAATTGAACTAGAGCGTGATTATGCGTAGCATACTCGTTACCTTGTTCGTCAGTTTCTACACCGAGTCCTTTAATTTTAGTTTCTGCTTGTTCTTGCGAATCAAATGCGTATTTACCTATTCTCATTTTATTTAATTTAATTTGTTGTTAATGCTATTGCTTGTGCGTCTGTTAATGCGGTGTTGTATGTCGTTATACCTTTAATTTTTCCACTTGTTTTATAAACACCATTGTTATAAGACCAACCTAAAGAACGGATTGTAAAACTAGTATTTGGAGTTCCTTGTGTAGTATTTAACTTAACACCATTAACAAAGAAATCTATAACATTACCATTTCTTTTTAATAGTATTTTATAATTAGTGTTTGCTTCAAATGTAGTAAGACCAGTAGCCATTACAACCTCTTCAGTACCTGTTATACGAATAGTAGTAGATCCTATAACCCATAAATAAGATTTACTAGTTATATCACTACCAGCTACACCGCCACCTAACAACATATTATTGTTACCTGCTACACTTAATAAAGAACATTCATAATAAATTGAAAAATCTTCATTAGCACCTATAGATATATCTATAGGCAATTTGTCAGAACTGCTTGAAAAATCAACCACCCTTGTTACAGCACTTCCAGATGTAGGAATATACGATGTTGGGTATGCTCCAACTTCTAATTGCGCTCCCCATATAAATAAACTTTCTGCTGTGTTGGTTCGAAAAGCAAAAGTAGAATTATTTTGGCCAGACGTGTAACTTTGAATATGAGTACATTTATACCAACCATTACCATAATCTTCTATTTTAGAACCTGCTGAATTATTAAATTCTACTACACCTAAGTTTAAATCAAAAAGCGTTTGATGTCCACTATAATATTGCTCAATAATTTTGAATTTAGATGTTGAGGTGTTTGCTTTTGCAAAAACAGATACGGCTTTAGTGTTTGTATTACCACTTCCTGCACTAAACAAAATTTGGGCATTTACAGCACTTGTAACTAATTTAGTTGCATTGTTAGTTCCGTCTGGTGCAAGAAAACCACTTGTAACAGTTGAATTAGTTTTATAATAATTGCTATGACTAAAATCCTCACTATAAGTAACCGAATTAGTCCTCTGTGGCTCTAACAATATAGAACCTTTAGTGTTTCCTAAAAAGTCTATTCTGGGATCATTTGCACTTACCTCTTCAATTAGTCCAGATTGATTTACAACTGTTGCTTTACTTGCTCTAGTGAAATGAATTGACAGAGGTTTAAAGTTGTTATTTTCATCGTTATATGCTAATGCAGTTCCGTTGCTTGTCGCCCATTTACCTGCACCAAATTTTAGTGTGTTAGCCATTATATATAATATTTAAGTTCATTTCATTTACCATAGACTCCCACGTTCTGTACGAAGTTAGGTATTCTAGTTCTGAGTCGGTTAATACCGCATCGTAGTAGCCAAGTTCTTTTGTGTTTCCGTAGAATGGATTGCTATTACTCACTTGATTAAAATCTAATTTATTTAAACCAGTAGGTGATGCACCACTTGTATTTAATCCTACTCTAACACCATTAATAAAAAACTTAAACTCATTTAATTTCCAACTTATAGCGACTTTACTAAATAACTTAACATCAGAAACTGCGGAAAACATATTGATAACACTTCCACCACCACTTCTAAAACGAACAGAAATTCTGTTACTTGCATCGCCATAATATATATCACAAAAATTGTTATACGTTCCATCATAAAGACTTATAAATCTATAATTGGCAAAATCATCTGCAAGTGCAGATATATTAGCAAACAATACTCCCTCACTATCATTTATAACTTTACTATTACCAGAACCATTTACTAGATCTCCTTGACGTGTAACGGCTGATCCGCTTGTAGGTATGTAAGATGTAGCGTATAATTGCTCTTCTACTTGCACCCCCCAAATAGAAACATCAGCAAAATCAGATGTTCCTTCATCTCCTCTCAACCTAATTCTAATACTTAAATTAGTTACGCTTGTTCTTGTATTATCAAATCTTTGCCATTGTGGAGTAATAGTTTTAACAACGTAACCACCACTTGGATCTGTAACAACTATATCATAATTATTTGCAGTATTTGATTTTATATAAACTGAATTAGTATAAGTTGCACTTGATACTGAACCAATAGTTACAGAAACTTGAGAAATATCTCCATTAGCAGTACCTCCGTTTAAATTAAAAATAACTCTGTCTGCGTTTTGTGTTCCATCTGGAGAAATAGAATAATTAGATGTTATACTTGGCGCAGATGCTGTTCCTGTACCTGTCTTTACCCAACTACTATGATTAATATTTTCTGAATAAGTAATTTTATTAGTACTAGCAGGTTCTAACAACGCTACACCATTATCGCTATCGGTATAGTCAATACGTAATTGATCGTGTCCTACTACCTTAACAAGTCCTTGCTTATTTACCCTAGTGCCTATTGATGCACGTGTAACTTTGAACGGAAGTGGTTTATAGTTATTATTTTCGTCATTGTATGCTAGTGACGATCCTTTTTGATTCGCCCATACTCCGTTTCCAAATTTTATTTTATGTGCCATATTATTCGATTATATATCCTTGTCCGTTTGCCATTTCTCTAAATGATACCCAAGACGTTAATTCTTCTAATTGTGCGTCGCTTAATACTGAGTCAAAATATTGTAATTGTTTTACTCTTGCATAAAAAGGAAGTGAACCTCCATAATTATCATAATCAAACACCTGTAATCCACTTAGCATTGTAGCACTAGTGTCTGTTGCTAACTCAAATCCATTTACCCAAAGCGCACAATCATTTAATTTATATTTAACTACAATTTTATTTGACAAAGTTGTGTCTACAACAGTAGTCCTCATATCTGCTTGTTCGCCAACGTTATTTGTAATATAACCTTGTATTTGATTTGACGTTGCGTGTAAATTTATCATAACTCTATCTGATGAACTATTATCACTTAAAGCAGACTGTCTGTTAGTACCATCATCAGCCAAAGCACTAATTTCTGTCATTAAAATACCTTCTGAATCGTTAAACGTAGATGCACGTCCAGATCCTACTGCCGTTTCCGCATTTCTGGTTACTTGTCCTGTAGTCGTTGGAATATAACTAGTAGCAAAAGAATTTTTTTCTGCCATCGCTCCCCAAACGTAAACACCACTAGATCCATCTCCTGCATAACCATTAGTATCTCCATCGTGTTCTGCTAAATAAAACCTAAAGCGTCCAGTTGTTCCGTCCGATGTTGCCGTTGCAGAGATACGATACCAACCATTACCATAGTTTTCTATTTTACTTGTAACACCACTTTCTACAGAACCTTTTACTCCATTTTTAACATCAAAAAATGCTCTTTTACTAGTGCTACCATATTGAAACCATAAATGAACCCATTGCCTACCATCGTATTTTACAAATATTGAAGCCGTATAACTTTGTGAGTTTGAAATTGCAAAACCAGTAGCATAAAAAGCGTGTGTTCCAGTAGTAGTATTTTCCGTTAACTTATCTGCACCTAATGTTCCGTCTGGTGCAATAAAACTAGTTGTTACATTTATATTTAATTTTGTCCAATGACTATAATCAAAAAACTCACTATACTTTTCTAAGTTTGTAGCAACAGGTTCTAACAGTAAGTGTGGACATTCTTGTACTTTTCCGTCTAACAACGAATAGTTAAGTCGGTTACGTGTTTCTAGCACTTCTTCTATTAGTCCTAGTGAATTTATTCTAGTTGCCTTAGTCGCCCTTGTAAAAGTGAAATCTCCGTCGCCATCACTTGGCAATACAGAGTAAACTTTCGTTCCGATTGTACTAGGTACTAATGCTAATTTTGGTTTTGCCATTTTATTAATATTTTAAATCTTCTAATGCAGTTCGGTGTATCCAATCTGCTAAACATTTCTTTGCTTCTACGTGATCTTCTAATGATACTACTGATATGTTTGATACTTTATAAATTGCGTTTGTTCTATCACAACTAAATTGAATACTAACATCGCCAGTTGCAGGACTAAAATCAAAAGTTTCTGTTACCGCATTACCCTCACGTACTAAAACACCACCTTGATAAATAAGACTTTGACCAGTACCAGATGCTGTTGAACTAAATACAGTAAAAGTACCATTTTGAGTAGCAGTTAATAATTGAATTGTAGCAGTCATTCTATAACTTAAGTTATCAGATAATCCTAAGTTTTGAAATACACCACCAGAATTATTTCCTGTACTGTTATCAAATACTAATCCAGTACTATCAACTGATACAATTGCTCCAGATTTTGTTTTCCAATGCTGTCCTACTTCTTTGATTGTTACATTATCAATACTACCTGTAAAACCATTACTATGGGTAAGAAACTCAACGTTTCCGCTTGATCCTTGATTTACATTAATATAGAATTCATAATCTCCATTGCCCTCAACAAAAGCCGAATTGTTTATAAATCCAGAAATATATAAAGCAACTCTTCCTGCTTGATAATCTGATATTGTGAAATTACATTTAAAAAATTTTCCGTTTGATCCACTAATAGTGCTTGTTTGTGTTAAAGATTGAAACGCAACAGATGAATTACTAACTGCTTTACCATCTCCCATATTCCAACCAGTTCCAAACGACCAATCTTGACCGACTTCTTTTATGGATACACTATGTATTTTACCTGTTACATTACTGCCACTAGGTACAAAACCGAAATTTTGGTTTGAATCAACTTCCTTAAAATATCCTGTTAAGGTTTGTCTGCCTGTTGTGTTAACAACAAATATATCTTGAGAGTTAAACGACTTTACTATTAAAGTTCCAGAGGTTAATTCTAAATCTAAAACAACTTTATAATGTTTATTTTGTACTGTTCCTACATTCTGAAATACATAACTACTAGCGTTTGTAAAATTTAATGTATTATTACCAATACTCCAACCATTTGCAAGATTAATATTATCCCAATCTTGTCCAACTTCTTTAAAAGAAAAACTACGAATAACACCTATAAAATGACTTACTGGATTAAATCCTACTAAACCATTTGACGTACCTGCTTGTATATACAATATATGTATTCCTGCTGTATTAATAAACGAACTTTGTGTTCCATTAGCGTATACATTAAACCCATCTTGTTCGACAGAAGTGACATTTACCTCTACTTTATACCATTTCCCATTTGTAAGACGACCAGACTGATAAATAAGTCCACCTGTATCTGCGTACAATTCTCCGTTTAGTATAGAACTATCGTTAGATAAATTCCAACCAGAACTACTTTCAAAATTTGCGTTTAATAAAGACTCGCTCCCTACTTGAGAGAAATCGCCATTACTTACTTGTTCGTTTCCTATTTGTGAAAAATCTCCGTTGCTTACTTCCTCAGATCCGATTTGATTAAACGATCCGTTTTGTACTAACTCTCCACTTACTCCATCGTAGTCGCATCTTACTACTTGTACTGATACGTTGTCTAAATAAAATTCTGCACTACCAGAACTATAAACCCTAAAATAATCATCACTAGATGTCCAATATTCTTCATAAGTAGTCCATTCCGAAGGGTTTAGTAGACCTCCAGTAACTTTATTGCTAGACTTTCCTACATAAACATTCCCACTTATTACTTTTAAGTCAAACTTTACTAAATATTGCTTGTTTGATTGTAGAATAATTTGATTAACACCACTATTGTTATCAGGTGTAGTAAAATGTAATGCATTTGTTTTACCATCGTGGTCTACTACTTCTACCGAGTAATTTGAGGGATTTCCAGATAAACCCCATCCTACATATCCATTACTAAAATCTCCATTAGTAACTAAATTATCTTGTTCATTTGTAAGCAGTTTCATCTGACTACCAAAGAAATCTGGATTAGTACCTGCCGTACGTGCAGTATCTAGGGCGTTACCCCACCACGATGTATTATAAATCTCGTTTGCCATTTTTTCTGTTTTCGTTCATTATGTACCACTTGTG
>VMHT01200093.1_pt1 | contig 10878 bp, 6 predicted proteins | sample 4693611 | NCBI WGS metagenome assembly VMHT01 (sample SAMN12280063, study PRJNA550983) | marine metagenome | isolation source: seawater sampled from same location over 5 years 0.02-0.2 micron viral filtrate | place: USA: collected off the coast of southern California halfway between the port... ... | reverse complement strand
TTAAAATATCTTTATTAAACTCTACATTATTAAATGAAAATCAACCTGCTGAATATAAAATAAAAGCAGAATTAACCATAGGAACAACCACTGAAACTTTTACATCTGATAAAGTAATTCTTCCTAATTTTTCATATTACAAAGAATATGAAACAAATCAAATTTATGTAAATAATGAAGGATTTGAACAATATAGATATGTATTGGCTTCTATTATCGGAAATCATTCGGCAGGTGATACGGTTATCAACGTATCTGTGAATACCTTCGCAGCAGGTCAGGAGTTGTTCGTTTTTGATACTACAAATGGCTTTAGGTCAATCGGTACGATTGCCTCCGTAGGCGTAAGTAATATTACGCTATCAAGCGGTCTTCCTTTCGATGTGGCTTCCCTAAGCCGTGTGTTTTTCAAGGGCTTTGCGAACCCTTCTTACATAAATAATACCTATCATGTGGCATTTGTTCTTAATGATAATGGCAATTCTGTAAATATATTCCTTAATGGTAGAAGTATTTTATCGTCTTCTCATAGCGTAAAAACAGCATTTAGTTTTGCAAGAACAGATACATTTTTAGGTGCTAATGGTACAGCATCAAAAGGAGCAGGTTCAGCAATTACAAATAAACAATATATGGGAGAATTTCACGAACTTTCAATAATTGATATTCCTAAACTAAAGTTTCCAAATGTAAACACTTTATTACCTTCTTTAGATGAAACGCTTCTATATTTAAGATTTGAGGAGATTGATTTATAATGGCACAAAATCTTAAAGTATTTGGTGTAGGTAAAATTGCTGTTGATACTCAAAGCACAGACCAGTATAATGTGCCAACTAATCCTAAATTTACTGCCGAAGGTACTTTTTCTTCATCAATAAGAGCATCTGATAGTGTTGAACAAACTAGGTTATATTCTTTAATTTATCCCAATCACTTGACAAGTGCGGTTTCTAATGGAGAGTTTACAGAAGTTGGAACGTCTACTGCCAATACAATAAGATTTAATCTAGCAACAACAAATGGTTCTAGGATTAAATGTTATGACGCAAATACGGGAACTGGTGTCATACTAGATTCTACAAATTATGATTCAGATTATTATTACTTTGTATTGATTCATGCCAAGAATCATTTAAAGCATCACTTTGCTAGAGTAACGAAAGTACTAACAGAAGATACGGAAGGAGATGCCTTCACATTTGAACCAGCGTTGGGTAATGAAATTGAAATAGATACAGATTTTATGCTATTCAAAGGTTCACATAAAACTACAACTGCTGTTGCTTTTTCAGCAGGAATCAAACAAGACTTACAGAATAGTTTAGTTTGCTCAAAACCTTTGTTTTATTTTCTAAGAAATAATGAAAAACACTTTACTGCAAATTTAAGCAGTGGAAGTGCTTCAATTGCAATCTCTACTTTAAGCGGTATTGAATCTGAAAATTTACAAGTTGGCATGAAAATATCTGGAAAAAATATTCCTGCAAATACAACTATTTCTCTAATAACTGCAACTACAATTGAAATGAGTAACAATGCAAGTTCGGCTTCAACTGGAGAATTGATTACCATAGAAAACTATAATGAAAATTATACTTTAGATAAAGATGACCAATTAAACCATAATATAAAATACACTGCCGCCATTTCGACAACAAACTCTAGTGGACAAATACAAACTTTTTATCTTTCTGTATTTATGACAATGCAAGACTTTAGTAACAAAATTATGGATTATAGTAAGTACTCTATGAAACTTGAACTTTTTGATAAGTTGAGAGAATTGGATGAAAATATCGCAAAGGGCATAGGTAGCGGAACAGCAAATAGTAACGAAGACACATCGTTATCTAGTTATGATTATTCTGACTACACTGAAACTTTACTAAATGCTAGAAGGTCTTTAGCCGACGCAAAACAATCTTCTTCTAGCGACAAAAGTGGCCCTACCAGATATGTTCATTATGATTTTTCTCCTAAAAAGGTAAACATTATTTCAAATGTTTTAGACATGCAACTAGAAGAATCCTTTGCGCCAAGGGGAGGTTTTTCTTCAGCAAAGATTATTGATAATAGCAAAATGACAGGAGTTAAGATAAACAATTTTGAAAAATATATTGTTAGACATAGAGTTTTTAGAGGTGATTTATCTGAGTTTGTAGATATTCCTGCGAGAGTTAATGCTTTTGATAGTAGTAGAGAGTATACATTCTTTACTGATTTTGAATTATATAAATTTATAAATGTAAATGATGAAGTTAAGATAGGAGACTATATTTTATTAGTTGAAGGTTTACCTCCTAAATCAGGAAGTACACAAAATATTGGGTTTTATGATGCTATAAGAACAGAAGACCAACAACAATTTCAAACTGCAAGTCAATTAGGATTGTCATGGTCATCCCTTTTAACAGCAGACCAAAAGTTACAAAGAAGGGCTTTTAATTTCAACGATAGAAGTCTATTGTCTTCTTTTAATATTGTAGAGAATAGAGAAAAAGAACTCTTTGTAAGTATTGTTTCTAAAGACTTTGAATATCTAGAAGCAGATGTTTTGGCATCAGATTCTGAATTAGGCCTACTTTATTTAAAATTCGATGAAAAAGCATATTCTAATACAGAAACTTCGATGAGATATGCAACAGGAATTTTTAATATTGAAATACAAAGATTTACTGGAAAAATAGAAAAAATAGAGGCTTTTAAAGAAAACCAACAAAATTTTATTAAAATTGAAGGAAGAGATGAGTTTAGTCAGTTACTTGGCCCAATTGTAAATAGGAACACTGCTTTCTCAGAAGATATTATTTATAGTACAAATAGTCCATATAATACTTTAACTAGTCTTTCTTCTAATGGTGATTTTAGTTTTAATAATGTAAATATTACAAATACATCTAGTATTAGTTTAACTGCTGGAGATAGAATATTTGCAGAGATAAATGACCACTTTGTTTTTGTTGGTGTAATTAAGGATGATACCTCAAGTGCCACAACTCATGAATTAGAAGAAAAAGCATTCGCAAAGTCAACAGGTAAAGCACTATACAAAGCAATAACAAAAAATTATATGCTAACAAAGGCACTATCCTCTAATCCATTAGTTTCTTCTGAAACTTCATTGAAAGGTTCAGCAGATAAAGGTATTTTCTTTTCAAGTGGAACATTCATAGATTCTACCAAAAATGCTTCAGAAGGTACATCTTTAGTGGGTACAAGTTCTAGTAATAATGAAAAAGGAGTAGGGTATTTCATACATCAACCTAAAGGAATATCTTCAGATAACTATTTCCAATGCCGTTTAACTAATAATGATAATAGCGTATTTCAGACACTTGATACAGTTAATACTTTATTAGATTTTGAAATATTAAATATAAGTGAAGAAAATGGAAATCAAGTTTTAGAAGTAGCACCATATATGCCTTTATCATTGGGTCGTGTAGAATTAAATTATGCAAATACAAGAAATACAACATTTACTGATATTGGAAATCCTACTGCTACTTCTAACAAAAATTATTTTGATATTACTGTGACTCATGGACATAATTTTTTATCTTCCACATCTGATAAAAGAAATCATCATGGAAAACCAGTGTTTAAAAATGGAGAATTTTTAGGATTTATTACTTTTGCTTATTTACGGCAAGATTACTCAACAGTAAGAGTATTTGTTGATAGAATAATTACTACTGCAACTTCAGATACTATACAGTTATTAACTTATGCTAGTGCAAGAAATACAAGCAGTAAATTAACTCAAGAATTACATCTATTAAATGGTGGACATTTATGGAATGGTAAGATTATTTCTTTACTAAATCCAAATACCACAGAAAATGGAAAAGTATTTTCATTAGATTATCCTAAACACTATAATAGCGGTCTAAGTAGTTCATACTGTTCTGCATTCGGTACACCATATTATAATATATACAATTTAGAAAAAGGAAACATTAACTCAAGGCAAATAAGAAATCATATAAGTTCTATTGAAAGACCAAATGTTTTTGAGTTTTATTCTGAAATTCCTAGCAAAATTAGATATTATGCGAGTACGAATAAATTTGGATTAGGTAATACTTATTCAGGTGCTACTTTAGTGGATAATATTATCGGAACAGATAAATATATTTCTTCTAGTTTTCCTAATACTCTAGCAGAAGCAAGAGGCTTTGTTCCAAGTCAGGGTTCTAAATTTTATGATACAACTATACATAAAAGTGGAGGAAGTGCAGATATTGTTGCATTAGACCAAGACCAAATAGAAGCATCCAATACAGTTTCTATTTCAAGTAGTGACTATTTGAGAAGCAACCCTCTTTTCTTGAAAGATTATTTTGGGCATATTGATGCTAAGATAGCAAGAATGTTTTTATTTAGCAATAGTGACTTAGAACCGTATAGTAGTTTAAGAGAAGATAGTTTAATGTACATTGATGGAAGTTCAAATAGTAAGGATATTACAAACTACAAACTATTTGCTAAAAGAAAATCAATCGAAACTACAAATTCTGATACTAAATCTTTAACGACAGGAAGCACTTTTTCTATTAAAAATAATGATGAAGACTATGTATCTTGTGATATTATTTCAGCAGATAAAACGCTATCAGATTTAACTAGATTTTCTATTATGCGATTAACAGAACTTTGTTTGGATTGGTCATTTAATCAGTTTGACCCTGAAAATATTCCTAGTAAGGACAAAATCATGCCACCCATAGCCTTAGAACAAAATATTCTTAGTGTGACAAATGCCTCAAATATTACCGCATATGATACTAGTGCAAATACTGTAACAACTAATCCAGCCGTAAATGTTGGTGGTTCGGGTCTTTCTAATGGAGATATTCTATATGATTTACAAGGAAGACTAATTGGAACTGTTGATAGTCAAAGCACTAATACTATTACATTTAATAGCACACCTAATAAAACAAACGGTACTTCTAGTACTTGTGCTTTAGGATATGTTATCACTAGTGGAAATAGAAACTATGACTTATTTTCTGGAAATGGTAAGGGAGACACTTTTATTGAATTTGGTAAAGAATTACATATGTTAAAAGGATTGGCTACGGAGTCTTCTACTTTAACAACTGGTTGGGGAAAATTCGTTTCTTCTGGTCCACCAGTAATAGCAGATACTTGGTATAATACTCATTCTAGTGCTTTTGGTCCCCTTTTCTCCAAAAATAACAAAATTCATCTAGTTTTACCATTTGCTTATAATGTGAGACACGGTACAACAACAATAGAAAAAGCAGTTAAGTTATTTGACATATTTAGAAATATGATTGATATTGATGACACAGGTTCAAATAATGACGCTAATGAATATGCTGATAATTTGATTCCTATATTTTTAGATAGATATGGAGTAGAAGATGGAAAAGCATTAGCATCAGAAGGTATGGCAGGAGCAGATATTATTGAGGCACATGTTAATAATGGCTCAGGGGCGACAAATAAAGACACTATTACTATGGCCTGTACTACTCCACCTTTTGAAAATAATACTGATGAAGATACTAATGTAGATTATGACGATAGTGCTGATGGAGTATTTTTAGGATTCAAGCCTAAATTAATTTTAAACTATTCTAATGTAACTTCAAGAGTGACAAAAGGCGGAGAAAGTGTTTATGAAATAGATATTGCTTCAAGTGGAGGAAACGTTTTCTTAGATTTTGTTGATTTAACTGGTTGTTATTTGGTTTCTGAAGCAGGTTTATTTTTAGATTCGGATGGTGACTTAACTGTTAATAGTGGTTCATTAGATGACGCAAAACCAGACGATATATGTTATGTTGTATCGCATGAGATAGATTCAAGCAATTCAACAAAAACTCATAGACTAATTTTAGACAACTTATTTGTTTCTGGTTCTGATAGAATTTTTAGAATTATGCAACCTAATCATACTTGTTTTCACAGTTTTTCTCCTAAAGAAATAAAACTCCAGATGACAAGTTCTCGATATACAAAGATGCCTTCTAGTAATCAATGCTATAATGGTATCAATTCTTTCTTTAATAGAAATTCTAAGGGCGGTAGGGACATAAAAGGAAACAACGAAGGAATACTCTCAATGTATGTTTTAGTTGATTGTGATAATCAAAATAATAATACAAGTGAAAAACATACAGTTATTAGGCATCATAATAGTTATGCAAATATTTTACCATCCCAAGCCGTTGCTGTCAATGTTTCAGACGGAGATAACAACGTAAAAACAACAATAGAATATTTTTCTGGAATTACAGGATTAAGTTCTTCTATAAATGAAACATTAAAGTTTGGGCAAATGAAAGAAATGCTAGGAGTTGTTTCAGTTTCAGAAACCTTAAACATTACAGTAAATAGTGAAATAGATACAGATTTTACTAGGGCTTGCATAGGTTCAACTCTTACAGTTTCTAATGAAGCAGATAAACTTATTGATAATTTGTTAAAAGATAACAATATAGAAGCAGATATTGCTGAAAGTAATTATCCTTTATTTTTAGCACCTAATTTCCAAGGAGTTGATTTATTTTCAGCAGTTAATCTCTTGTTGGAGAAAAAAGATAAAAGTATCATATATGAATATGATAAATTTAAGGTTCTAGATAAAAAAGATAATCAGTTTTATAGCAAAGTTCTCCTTGAGGAAAACGGAGATTTACAAATATACGATTTACAAAAAGAATCAAATATGTTCAACGTTTATAATGAAATCGTAGTATATGGAAAAAATCATAGAGGACTTCGCAAAAGAAGTAAGAGCATTAACAAGATTGGTGTTAAAACTCTAGAAGTTCATGAACCCGAACTTACTTCACAAGAAGAGGTAGACGAAAGAGCAAGAGTATTGAGAGAAGTTCATTCAGAAGACGATAACAATAGATTATTTAAAGTAAGTGTTGGTCATTCTGGAATTTCTCAATTAAAGAGTGGCGATTTAATTAGATTAAACGTACCTAGAGAAAATGTAAATAATGAACAAGTTATTGTATTACAGATACGGCACTTACTTAATGGCTTAATGGAATTACAATTGGGTAAATTTAGCAAACTGCTAGAAGATATATTTGCAGAATTACAAGTTAAAAATAAAACCATTGATGCTAATTTAAGAAAAAAAGAATTCGGGGAACAAAATATCATTAAATTAGATATAGAAGACACCTTTAAAATAAAACAACTTAGATTATTTGTAAGAAAAAGAACTTCTGCAAGTTCGTTTAAGTTGGGTTTTGGGACAGTATTAAATACAGGAACAACTACGCTTGGATATGGAGTCGGCACAGGCATTACATTCACTACTTTGATTGATGAGGAATTGATATGATAACAGAAAAAACAAAAGAATTGATTGCAACATTCTTAGCAGGTCTTGTAAATACTGCTGATAAATTTGATATTGGATTAGGTGGTAATGCTACAAGTTCAGCATCAACGACCTTAGATGTACCACTTACAACAGTACCAACAACTACTGGTGTAGTAACGGCTGATAATGTAATTGAATTTCAAGCAATCTTTGATGGTGCTGATTCTACGATGACTGGAAATGTCATTCGTGAATTTGGAATAACTGATGGTACTAATCTTCTAGCAAGAGTCAATTTTGATGGAGTTGGCCCATTTGCATCAAATGAAGATTTAGAAATTTTTTACACAATAGAGGTGGAATGATATGGCAGACTTAAATCCGCACCAATTTAGCACACAGACGACAGGTGTAACTTTTGGCCAAATAACAGACAATACTGATTTTCCACATACAGGTTTAATAAAAGCATTAAGCCTTATGGCTAAAGGAAACATGGCAATAAAAGGTTCAACAGCAGATTTTGATATAACTCAAGCAACATCTGGAAATGTTATCCAAGTTGCCGCAGGTAGAATATTCAAAGACAATAAATTAACTGCTCAGGTTGCCGCCAAAAATTTTACTTCTAGCGCATTTGATACTACAACTGGAAGTAGTTTCTATCATTTACTAGTCGTAGATTCTTCTAATGTATTACAAGTTAGAAAACACGGAAGTTCAACTTCGGATAAAATCCCAGAATATACAGAAGGAGATACTATTATTGCAGTAATTATGTTTAATTCATCTACTGCTGCTTTAGGAAGTATGCAGATTCAATTTTTAACAACAAGTAAATTTGAAAATAGTTTAAGTGTAGGCTATTCTACTGGTTCTTCGCCTAATGAAATTTATAACGAAGCAGGTTCTTTAACAGGAGATAGTAATGGAATCACCATGACAGGATTATACAAACTAGATACTTTACCTACGGCTACTGTTGCAACAGATGATAAAGTAATTATTCAAGACACAGATGATTCTGATAAAATCAAAACTGTACTTGTTTCTTCTTTATCTGGTTATACTGATGCTGATGCTGTTTCGGCTGTTGAAGCAGTTACAGGTACTCTTGCCTTAACTGGCGATGTAACAATTGCAGCAGGTAAAGATTTAACTGTTGATACAAACACATTACACGTTGATGCTACAAATAATAGAGTAGGTATTGGAACAACTTCACCTGAAATGTCGTTAGATGTAAAACAAGCGATAACAACAATCGCAAGAGTAGCAAGCACAGGTTCTCACGCTAATTTGCGCTTTGGTCGTGCAAATGCTTCTTATGATGCGGCTATGTTGTTTTATGATGACATGGCTACTACTCCTTCATTACAATGGCGTATTCAAATGTCAAGCGGAGGAACTGATTTAACCATCCGTGATGAAGATGGAAGTCCCGATGGTCTAGCAATTATGACATTTAAAGATGGTGGTGGTATTGATATTAACGCTGATATAGAAATGTCAGCAGGGCATAATTTAAGAGTAGGAAACGAATTAGAAATTGAAGGTAATTTAAATCATGATGGGACACAAATCGGTTTTTATGGAACTACTCCTGCTGCTCAACAATCTGTTGGTAATGGTTCCTTTGTAACTAATCCTATTAATTTTGGCCGACCACCTGCTGACCCTAGCGCATTTCCGGGTTTTGAGCCAACTGTTGATAATTATATTGCTAGTCTTGAAAACGAAATCGTTACTATTTCAACTAAGTTAAATGATTTAATAGACGCTTTACAGTTAATTGGTATAATTACGTGATTATATGAAATTAATTGTATTGGCTATAATAGCCTTTATTGTAGGTTTTCTATCTACATGGCTTGCAACAATTGGTGAAAAATGGTAAATTTCAAAAGCCAAAAAAAAGAGGGAAGGCGACCCAAAAGAGCCACCTTCCCTCAAATAGTCTTAATTGACCAAATCTTCTGACATTCCCGACATTCCCACAACTTCACCTGTTCGGGAGAACCTACATAAAAACCCAATAGACGCTTCGCTAACGTCTTATTGCCACAATACGGGCATTGTTGTTTCAATCCCATTACTGTCCATCTTCCTTGTTTCTCATCAATCTTCTCATATAATCTTCAACGCTGTCATCAGTGATATTTGTTCCACCAAATGCAGCGAAAAAGAGCAATAAGAGAACTGTTAAGAAAACAAGAAGAAAGAACCAATCCCAGCCTTCCATTACCATTTCACCTCTAATTCTACAAATTTTTCTTTATCGACAGAAAATGCTTTGACAATCCCATTGTCTTGGCCATACTTCCAAAGGTCATACACTAATTGAGTATCTTTCATACAATACTCAACTACTTCATCATATTGACCCATTTTCCATAACTTAGGAGCATCAGCACTATCCATGAGTTTAAAGTCATTCATAGTACATTTAACTAAGTTACTTAATGGGAATCTTTCACCATGTTCTTTGGTTAAGATTCTACTAGTATCAATATATCTTTTATCTTCTAAATATTGTTTAATGCAATATATATCCATAGAGTTTTTTAGAATAGGCAAATCAAATGCGGCAATATTATGTCCTAGTAATACCCCGCCCTTCTGAAAATGCTCATCTAAATCATACTTTAATTCTCTTAAAGACTTTACAATATGTCCAGACTTAGCAAAAGAATTAACAGGTTCATCAACATAAACAGTCCCAGTGCTTCCATCCCAAGTAGCAACTGTTGATACTTGAAACATATGCGTATTACCGAAACCTCCAATGTCATACGACATATTCTTTGTTTCAATATCAAGAGCCATTACTGACATTTATCTCAATCCTGCGACCAAAGTTTAGAAATCTTTTCTGTTTCTTTATCTACTTTAGGTTCTTCTTCAATATCAGTTCTTCGCTTTAAGAAGCAAACAATATTATTACCTGCTACGGTTAGCATAGAACAACATTCCCAACCATCAGCACCATAGGTATCTAATGATTCTATGATTACTTTTGGCCCTTTTGATACTTCAAACACTAGGTATGTATTTTCCCATTTCATTTCTTTTCCTCTCCTTTAAATTTAATAAATACTGCTCGGCCTTGCTTTTCTATTTCAAATAGGTTTTCAATTGATTTGAAGTAGTTGTAAACACTAGCCTGACTTTTCTTGCTTTCTCTTTTCACTTCTGATAAGAAATCCTTTTTACTTATGAATCCGTCTTCATCTTTTTCCATAGCAACATAAACAGTCTTAAATGTGCTTAACATTGACTTTTCAGTAACCGAAGTTCGACGGACACGGAGGCTACGCTCAAGCCATGCGACAAGGGTTATATAACACTTTTCTGCAATCTGACCTGCTTGTTCGACGTTTTTACCCGTAACAATGAATCTCTTATCTTTATCTTTAATGCTTCTAGATTGAGAAATAGAACATAGAACTGCCATTTTTTTAAGGTTTTGATTTAATCGAGTAATAAATACATCAAGGATTTCTTTTACTTCTTGCCTAGCATCTTTGATATACCTATCCATCTTATCATACTCA
>VMHT01123443.1_pt1 | contig 10878 bp, 9 predicted proteins | sample 4693611 | NCBI WGS metagenome assembly VMHT01 (sample SAMN12280063, study PRJNA550983) | marine metagenome | isolation source: seawater sampled from same location over 5 years 0.02-0.2 micron viral filtrate | place: USA: collected off the coast of southern California halfway between the port... ... | reverse complement strand
TTTAGTGAAAATAATATTTATGACGATACTATTCATGTTGTTTATTCCGATAATATAGTATTTGAAAAAGTAGAAATTACTAAAGCATTTAGTGACGCAATTGATGTAGATATTTCTAATAATATTTTAATGAAAAATATCTTAATTAAAAATTCAAAGAATGATGGACTCGATTTCATGGAGTCAAATGCAGTAGTTGAAAATGCTAAAATTTATAATTCTAAAGATAAAGGTATCTCAATTGGAGAAAAATCAAAGGTTTCAATTAAAAATTCATCAATAATTGATAATAATATTGGAATAGCGGTAAAAGATAATTCCTCTTCTACAATAGAAAAATCGAATATTGAAAACAATAATATACAAATTGCTGCATATGCAAAAAACTGGCAATACGGTAACGGTGGTAAAGTAAAAGTATTTTACTCTAAAATAAAATCAAATGAAAACAAATTTTATACAAGCTCAGATCCAGATGATAGTGATAAATCTTATAATAAAAATTTAATTCAAAATTCAGAAATTGAAATAATTAATAGCTCAATAAGAGGCAAGATAAATGTTAAGGGAAAAAATTTTTCTTACAATAAATGATGATCAAAAACCAACAGCTCACAAGGTATGAATTTAAATATTTTCTAAGAAATGACACAGCAGAGTCTATTTTTAAAATTGCTCTTAATTTTATGAATATTGATAAATATGCTCTTAATTGTGGTAGCAAAGGATATTTTGTAAGATCTTTATACTTTGATAATTCTAATTACGATAATTTTTATGAAAAAGTTGACGGCATGCAAGTGAGAAAAAAATTTAGACTAAGAACTTATGATAAATCGTTTAATAATAATTCAAACTTTTATCTTGAGATGAAAGGAAGAAAGCTAGATAGGATCATAAAAAAAAGAACCTCCTTTAAAATGAATTATTTAAAATATTTTCAATCTTTAACAAAACTAAATGAACTTTATTTTAAAAATAAACATAATGAATTAATTGAAAGTTTTATATTTGATCATAATAGGAAAAAAATTAATCCAAGAATTTTAGTAGATTATCTGAGAAAACCACTGGTAAATAAGTATGGTTTATACTTTAGACTCACATTTGACTCCAATTTAACTGTATCAAAATCAAGATCTTTGTATGAAAACAATAATTTTAATAATAACAAAAAATATAAACCTGGAACTACAATTTTAGAAGTAAAATTTGAAAGAAGCATGCCTGCCTGGTTTCATAGAGTCATACAAACTTTTAACTTAAGAAGACAATCAATTTCCAAGTATGTTCTTGGTGTTTGTGCGTGTGGTGTTAAGACCGAGACCTCCGATTAATTCTAAATTCAATTATTTATAGATAATTTGATAAAAATGAAGAATTGGATTTAAAATTGATAAAGTTAAGATTTTATTAGAATAATTACTAGTTTAATTTTTTATTTTATTTAAGAGAAAAAAATTGTAAGAATTGATTATATCTAAATGATAATTAAAACAATAAATAATATTCTATCCTCTCAGAAATTTATAAATTTGCTAATATTTTCTTTTATTTTATCTTTATTTATAAATTTAATGCACACAGTCTATAATGAAAATAACATTAATCTAAATGGAAAAAATAAAAATTATTCCTTTAAAGAGAGTGTAAGTATTAAATTATCATCTGAAGAAAGTTATTCACAAATATTGAATGGCAATTGTGAAGTAACTGGAGATATGCATGACAGGCATAAAGTTAGATGGGTAAAGTCTTTATTTCTGAAAAAAGTTTTTCAGAAAGCTTATGAGATCAAAGATACTTCTCCATACTATTTGAATATTTTAATGCATTCTTTATTGATTTTTCTTACTTTGATTATTCTTAATAGAATTTACGATTTAGAAAAATATTTTACACTTCTTTTTTTATTGTACATAACTTTTATCTTTAATCATTATATAGGGGAATACTCCTATTCAATATTTGAAATGTTTTTTATAAGTGCTGCTCTTTATTTTAGTAAGAAAGATAAAATTATACCGTTTATAATAATTTGTATTTTAGCAGCATTGAATAGAGAAAGTGGTTTTATAATTATTTTGTCATGGCTAGTTTTTAATAATGATTATAAAAAATTTATTTATGCTGGCTCTATAACTGTGCTTTCCTTCTCACTATTAAATTGGAGTATTTTTGAATGTCTGATTAACCCAAAATTTTTTATTCCTCTCGAGTATCAGGTAGGTCAAATAAATGTAACAGATTTATTCAAGTTAAATTTATTTTCATTAATAAAAGTTGTTTTAATAAATTTTGGATTTCCTTTTGGATTAGTTGTTTATTACCTCATTAATACAAGAAATAAAAATAATATTTTAATATTAATTACATTGATTTATTTCATTTCATTTTTAGTTGCCGCACCAATGCATCATGTGTCTATCAGAATGCTGATATTGCCTATAATATTTACTGCAGCATATTTCTCTAAACTGAAAAATTAAATTTTATAACCACAAGCACTATAGTATCTGTTTAGGCTCTTAGAAATATAGATTAAATTTATCAAATCAAAATTTGATAAATTTTTTACTAACTTCTTATCAAATAAAGTTTTGTTTTCTTTAAATAAAAAATACTTTTTTATTTTTTCTGAGCTTAAACTGTTAATATTTTTTTTCAATTTGTTGATAGAAATTTTTATTTTATGTTTGTTCAAGTAGTAACGCATTCTATCTAATTTGCTATTCAAGATAAGTTTTTTTATTTTTTGATTATTGCCAGAGTAGTATTCTTTCCAATATTTTTTATCTTTAAGCATTGTTGACATAATATTGTCTTTGATTTTAGAAAAATTGTTTTTTAAATACTTTTTTTCAATTTTTTCCATTGCAAATAATGATCGTGAATAATTGTAAGTAAGTTCTGGGCCAACTTTGAGAAATTTAAAATTATTTTTGACTAATTTTATAAGAACATTTAAAGGCTGATAATCTGTTGAATGAGCTTCATAAACAAAATTATTTTTTTTACTAATCTTTCTTTTCGGTTTAAAGTTTGTGAAATTTGGTCGCTGAATACTGTTATGCATAAATCTCATGCCAGGCTCAACTACTAATCCAAATTTTAATTTTTTTTTGTATAATGTTCTAAGTAAATCTCTAAATTTTTTTACTTCCAAATTGATTTGATTTTTTTGTGTTAATTTAATTTTACCTTTTTCATTGCTACCAGATAGCGGCACTTCAGTTCCAATTATTAAAAATATTTTACTTAATTTTTTTTTAAGTTTTGAATTTTGTAAGATATATTTTGTTCTATCAAAAATAATAGAATGATTTATTATTTTATCATTAATACATTTAATTGAAGTATCTACATGTATTTTAGAATAGTTAGAGTCTAAACATTTATTTATTAGTTGAACAGAATTATTCATTGCTGTTTTTTTATTTTTTTTTTTCCACGGCAATGGTCCAAGATGATCGCCACCCATATAAAAATTTTTGAAACTAAAGTTATTTTGCTTTAAAATCTTTTTTATATCATTGTAAAATTCTTGGGGTGTTTTACCAGAATATCCTCCGTACTGATTAACTTGGTTTGAGGTGCTTTCTACCAAGCAAGGTAGTTTTTTTCTTTTACAATAAAGAATAATTATTTTTAAAACCTCTATGTTTGAGGTACAAAATGATGGTGCTGCCTTATTTTGTATTAAGTTAAAAATTGTCATTTATATAAAATACTCTTCCCAATATTTTAATTCATTATATTCTTTTATAGAGCCAATATGAACGTAATTTGATAATTTATGGCATTCTATTACTAATTTCTTAGTATCAAACAAATATTTAAAATAGTCATCAACTAATACCTCTCTCTTATATTTAAAAGATTTCTTAAATTTATTAATGAAGTTAAAAACTTTATGATCTTTTATCCAAAAAAATCCTGCTTGTCCAAAAATGTTTTTTTTTGAATTACTTTTTACGGATATAGAACTTAATTTTTCCTTTTTAAACTCTAAAGTAGTATGTGAATTGGTTAATTTTTTTTGTAAATCTGTGAATTTATAAGCAAATAAAATTACATCAGGTTTTTTATTTTTTTTAAATTTTATAAATTCATTTTTATTAAAATTTCCATAACAGTCACATGATGATAGGAAATAATTCTTTTTATCTTTAATAAATATATCAGATTTTTCGATCGTTTGGAGCATAGAGTTAGACTTACCAATATTATAAATCCTGTATTTTTTTTTCAACCCTGAAATATAATTTTTATTAGTAAGTATATAATTTTTTTTGGTTCCATATTTTTTAAAAATATATTCATAAATATTTTTTTCTCGTATTTTGAGATATGGTTTTTTTTTCTTCAAACTCTTAATTCTTTTGCCTTTTCCTGCCATTAACATGATATTTTTGTTGTTGAGACTTAGTGAAGAATTAAAATTGTCAATTAAAAGAGACTTCCAATTTCTAAAGTCCTCATATTGGGAAGGCACACCTAAATGAACAAAATTTTTTATATTAAAATAATTAATTTTAATTTTTTTTTGAATTAAATTTTTTATTAAAGAAACTAAATAAAACTCCCTTTTAATTTTTTTATTTTTTTCAAAAAAATTCATAAATTTTTCCACTAAATCAAAGTTGTCGAAATAATAGCAACCAATAGCAAGGAAATTTTTTTTATAGTCAGAATTAAATAATTTCTTTTCACGAATATCTTGAATTGTATCTTTTTTTATTAAACAAAAATCAGATTTACTATTAATTTCTAAGTGAGGATGAAACCCTGTATGCGTAAATATTACAGCTTGCTTATTCTTAATATAATTTTTAACTTTGTCGAAATTCCATTTCCAATTGATATCAGAATAACAAATAAAACAATTATGGCTCTTAATAATGTTTTTAACTTTTTCTTTTGCTAAATATACTGAGTATAGCGGGCCAAATTTATGATTAGCAATATTAATAAAGTGAAATTTATTTTTAAAATTCAAATTTTTTTTTTTAATTTTTTTTGTTTTTCCAATTATAATTATTTCAGTTTTTTTAGAATCAAAATTTTTTATTATTCCGTCAACAATTCTCATATTTTTTGAAATTTTTAAAAATGGTTTGTAAACCTTATATCCAGCGGCTAAAAATCGCTGACCTTTACCCCCCATAGGAATTATCAAAAATGTTTTCATAATTTTTATTAGTTTTATATCTTTACAATCTATGCTAGTTATTTACAAATGTCCGTTGATTTTAGCTTAGTATTACCCTGTTATAATGAAGAAAAAAATATCAAAATTTTATTTGATGAATTTATTAATTTTCCCCAAGAAAAAGACAACAAGATTGAATTAATTTTTGTCAACAATGGCTCTACAGATAGGACTGAGGAAGAAATTGATAAAGTAATTGAAATCAATAAATCTAATAAAAATGTAATTATCAACAAGGTGAATTTAGTTACAAATCAAGAATATGGTGGTGGAATAGTTGCAGGCTTGAATGTAGCTAGAGGCAATTATCTTGGTTGGGCTCATGCAGATTTACAAACTCCGTTATTAGATTTTTATAAATTATTTAAGATTATTGAAGGTAAAAGTAAAATTTTTGGTAAAGGGTGTAGAGTAAATAATAGGGGTTTTGACGGTATTGTGAGTAGATTTCATGAAACCCTAGCAAGTGTTATTTTAGGAGTAAATTTAAAAGAGATAAACGCCCAACCTAAAATATTTAGTAAAGATCTTATGAAATACTTTAATAATTTTCCAAAAAAATGGACAGTACTAGATACATATGTTTTTTATGTATGCTTAAAAAATAAGATAGAAATAAAAATTATTGATGTAATTTTTAAAAATAGAATTTACGGTCACTCAAAATGGAAGAATAATTTCAAAAATTTTTTTAGCCATATTTTTTTTAATATAATTTATTTATTTAAATTACGCTTTATAAAAGTAAAAAATGACTCAAGGTAGTTTTTTTTTAAATCAAATAGAAAAATTTTTAAGGTCAAATATATATCTATTTATCGCTTCAAGGTATTTAATTGGAAGGTTTTTACCTAAAATAATATATGATAATGATTTTAAAATCTTAAAAAATATTAAAAAAAATATTTTATTAGACAAAAAAAAAGTAATTCTTGATATAGGTGGTAATGATGGAATGTCATATCATGCTATTAGGAAGTTTATTAAAGGTATCAAGATAATCTCATTTGAACCAATTTATCACAATTTTATACATCTTAAAAAAATTAAAAAAAAAGATAACCTTTATAATGCTTATGACTTAGCGCTAAGTAATAAAAATTCTAAATCAAAATTAATTATTCCCTTCTTTAAAAAACATGCACTCACGCAGTTAGCTGGTTTGGACATTAAAGGTGTTAAAAAAAGATTAAAAAATTCTCTATTTCAAAAGAATTTAATAAAAAAGATTTGTTATAAAAATGTATCTATAATTTCAAGAAAGCTTGACTTTTTTAACCTCAAACCTTCCTTCATTAAAATTGATATAGAGGGACATGAATATGAATGTATTCTAGGAGGCCTAAAAACTATTAAAAAATTTAAACCAATTATTATGGTAGAGTATGATGCAATAATCTGTAATAAAATATATAAAATTTTAAAAAAGTATAATTATGAAAAATATTTTTTTGAAATGAATATTATTAAGATACAGAAACATAAAAATGAAAATGTTTTTAATATTTTTTTTATTCCAAAAAAAATAAAATATGATTTTAATTAAACATAGAGTAAATAAAATTAAAGATCTAAAAAAACTCGATAAAGCTTATGGAGTTGAAATTGATATAAGATCTAAAGGAAAAAAATTATATCTCCACCATGATCCATATGTGAAAGGTGAAAGTTTCACAAAATGGCTTAAACATTATAATCATAAAATAATTGTTCTAAACGTAAAAGAGGAAGGTCTAGAGTCTCAAATAATTAAAATTTTAAAAAAAAATAAAATAAATAATTTTTTTTTTCATGACCAAACATTCTCAACTTTATTAAAAAATATGAATAGCACTAAAGTTTCTATTCGGTTTTCAGAATATGAAGATTTAAAAAATAAAAATTTTTTGTTTAAAAAAATTAAGTGGCTGTGGTGTGATAATTTTACTAGGATTGATTTAAAGTATAATTTTTTAAAATACCTAAAAAGAAAAAAAGTAAAAATTTGCCTTGTTTCTCCAGAGTTAATTTCGTTGAAAAGAAAAAAAGAAATTAAAAAATTATATTTTAACTTAAAGAAAAAAAATCTTCTTCCTGATGCAATTTGTGCTAAAAATCTTAAAATATGGAAAAATTTAATCACTTAAGCATAAATAAGAAAATTAAATATATTTTTTTTTCTTGTTTACTAATATTTAGTTTTCATCTCTTTTCTTTTTCTTTAGTTGGCGATCTAATTGTTCATATTTCTGACAATTTAGATTTGTGGGTACCACAAAGTGTGGTAGCGTCAAAAATTCTAATTGGTGACTTAGAAGCATCCAAAGTGTTTATGAACGGGGAGCTTCCATGGACATTTGTTTACGGATCTCTCTTTCCAATTAATATAATCTATAAATTTATTAATATTTCCTCAGCTTATTTAGTTGTAGATATAACAGTTAGGGTTATTGGTTTCCTTAGTTTTATCTATTTTATAAAAAATTATCGAAGTTCATTAATACTAAAAATTTTTGCTTCATGTTTATTTTCCTCTTTTCTGATTACTTCAAATTGGGGTTTGGGAGTAGCTACATTTCCTTATTTGCTCTCTCTTTGTTTAAAGAAAAAGAATATTTCAATTAAAAATTATATAGCCTTAATAATTATTGCTCTAAATACAGACTTATATTTACACGGAGTTTATATTTATTATACAATATTTTTTTATTTAATATTTTTTTTAAAAATTAATAAAATAAATTTTTTAAATCTTTTCAAAATATTTTCGTTTTATAGCTTTTTTATTTTAGTATCTAATTTTAACCTAATATATTCAATTTTAGCATTTTCACCATTTCAATTTCAATTAGCAGAACAAACTCTCAGCAATAACTTTTTAAATATTTTATATGATGGAATAATAAGTTTTTTTAAACCGTATAGTGTAAACGCTTATTTTTTTCCTAATATTTTTTTGATTGTCTTGCTTAATATATCAATCATTTTAAGTTTAATAAAAAAAATTAAGATTAATATAAATTTAATAAAATTATTATTATTATTACAAATCTCTATAATATTGTTTTCAACTATCCAAAATTATGAAATTTTTTCAGTTATAAAAGGTGCAAAATTAAATAGAGTTAGTTATCTACTACCCTTTTTTCATACTTTTTTAATTTTCAACTTAATTAATGAAATTAAAATAAAAAAAATTAATTTACTTTATAGCTTTTTAATAATTTCAATTCTTTATAATCAAATAAGCCCATCCGCTTTCACAATAATTAAAGAAAGGCTTAATTTTGATCAATTATCAGAAAATAAAAAGAATTTAATTAAAGAAAGATATAAAAAAAAAGAATTTATACAATTAATTTTAGATATTAAAAGATTTAATCCTGAGAAAAGAAAAAATACAGATTTTATTAGAGGATCTCACTATGCAAATTCAGTACGATCCTATTACAGAGTCGATGATTATAAAATAATTAAAAAAATAGTGAAAAATAATAAAACTTTTTCAATAGGTCTTGATCCTTTTAAAGCTGTTGTTAGCAATATTAAAGTGCTTGGTGGGTACTATAGATATTATCCATTAGCATATAAAAAAAAATTTAATGAAATTATAAAAGAACAAGTAGATTACATTGATTCGTTAAATGGAAATTTTGATAGAAAAAAAAGAGTGGCTCAATATAGAGATCAAGGTATGTTTTTATATTCTTATGTAAGTAAAGGTGATGATATAAGGATTAATTTTAAAAAACTAAAAGCAATGGATGTAAATTTTGTAATTTCAGGATTTAAAATTTTTAATAAAAACTTATATTTAATTTGTGATCAATGTAATGGTAATAAGAATTTATATCTATATAGTTTGCTATAAAATATATTTTAAATAAAAAATCATGAAACTTAAATTACCGAAAATTTTTACAAATAATAGTAAAAAAAATGTAAATTTTATAACTATTGATGGAATCACTTGTTCTGGAAAAAGTAAATTAACTAAGCTACTAGTAAAAAGTCTTAAAAATAAAAATAAAAATATTCAAATTTTAAGTAAAGACCTTTTTTTGAAAACAAGAAAAGAAAGAATTCAGATAACAAAAAAATAAAAAAAAATCAATCAAATCAAAATGAATTACATTATGATTTAAAAAAATTGAAAATTTTAATAAATTTTTTTCTTAAACCTGGAAGAAAAAAAAATCTTAAATTATTTAATTTGTACAATAGAAAAAATGGAAAAAATGACTCATCAATTAATTTTAAATTTAGGCAAAAAAATTTAATAATATTTGAGGGCATTTATGTAAATGATGATTTACAAGATATAGTTCAACCCAAAATAAAAATATTAGTTGTAGAGTCGGTTCATAATTCGTTATCTCGTAAAATTAAGAGAATTAGGGATAAAAAAATATCTATTCAAAATGTTGTAAAAGAATTTACAAAAATTCATCTTTTTAGTTATAAAAAATATCTTCTCAAACATAAATATGATTTAGATTTTAAATTTGAAATTTCTAAATTTGCAAGACTGAAAAATGGAAAAGAAAGACAAATTAGTTTAATTAAAAAATTTTTATCAAAACACTCTTTTTGATACAAAATTCATACTTCATCATTCATAAAATTTATTTTATATTTTATTATTCCCTGAAATAAGCCCAAAATATTTTTTTGTCATAGGCCAAGAAAATAATGCATTAGTGGACATTGCACATTCATAAGTACATTTGCATTTAGTATCAGTAATCTCTTTTCTCAATTTTTTAGCTTTGTTTGAAGTAAAGATAGCTGAAATATCGTTATCATGAATTACATTTCCAATACCGTCATCAAGAATTTCGCAAGGTTTAATTTTACCATCCTCCATTATAACATAACTTAAATTTCCAGCAGTACAAGGAGTTACAAATTCATCGTATTTTGCCACTTTAGTAATTATGAATTTTTGTATCTTGTCTTTAAATAAAAGTACTTTGCTAAACATACTCTTTAAACCACGAACTTTTTGTTCATCTAATAAATTAAAATATCTATCAGTAGCTTTTATATATGAGTTAACTAAATGATCAGGAAGTTTGGGGTGTTTAAGAGAATGGTATCTAAATAAATTTATACCTATTGTATTAGGTTTAAATTCATTATTAATATCTTCTATAAAATTTTCTGAATTTTTATAATTTTTATCATTAATTACTGTAACTATGTTTAAATTAAAATTTTTATAATATTTCTGAAGTTTTTTTAATTTAAAATAAGTTTTTCTAACTTTTTTATATGAATTTTCTCCCCTAATTTGATCATGCACTTCTTCATATCCGTCAATAGAAAAATACAAGGAAAAAAAAATATTTGGGTATTTTCTTAATATTCGATTCATAGCCTCGGATGTTCTTTCTGTATACCATCCGTTTGTTGGTATGCTGATATATTTAGGTCTAGAATTCTCAATGATAATTGATAATAATTTTACAATATCTTTTCTTATAAAAACTTCACCACCAGCAAGGGCGTACCAAAGGACAGGGCCTATTTGTTTTGAAGTTTTTTTAAAAATTTGTAACTCTTGTTCTCCAGGATCTTTTTTATCAAGCGTATCCTTATAGAAACAATGGTGACATCTTAAGTTGCATCTAGAAGTTACATAATGAATTATTTGAATAGGATGGCCATTTCTAATAAGAATTCTT
>VMHT01044297.1_pt1 | contig 10880 bp, 8 predicted proteins | sample 4693611 | NCBI WGS metagenome assembly VMHT01 (sample SAMN12280063, study PRJNA550983) | marine metagenome | isolation source: seawater sampled from same location over 5 years 0.02-0.2 micron viral filtrate | place: USA: collected off the coast of southern California halfway between the port... ... | reverse complement strand
TTAATGATATGTTTTTGGCAGTAGGCTGTGTAGTATTGGCACTTAAGAAATAATTATTATTGCCAGGTCTATCTTGTATTGATCCTAAATTACCTTGATAGGCAAATACTAAACCATTACTACTATAATGATTAACATTCATATAAAATGCTCTCTGTGGGTCTATCATATCTACTGCTCCCTCGTGGTCCACTAAACTATATACTTCAAAATAATCGCCTGGTTTATAATTAACACTATTTGTTTCAAAAGCACCCAGCTCATCATTAAAGAGTTTAGCCTGTAGTGTGCCTTGTGATGCTTCATATTCTAAAGAAAGTATATTAGATTTAGTAACATTTCCTGGGTTAAAATTAGAATTGCCTACATAGGGTCCAGTTAAATATTGTATTGGTGTATTGGCATTAGTAGTTGATACCCCAAATGATATATTAAGAGTAGCATTAGGCTGATTGATATAATAATTCATAGGTGTATAACCATTTATTTGTGTAGGTGATAATATTTCTGTTGTTAAAAGACTAAAGGCATCCTTATTAAATTGATTTACATTTGATGTTCTTGTAGTAGTATCCCATATAGCCCCAGTGGCAAATGTGGCATCACTACTAAAAAAATATTGTATATCGTCTCCAGGGGCACGGGCACCTGGTGGAAATGCTATTAAGGCATTATTATCATCATAGCATTGACCATATTTAACAATAAAATAATTATTACCACCATGGTCAGCATAGACTTCATCTTTCCATCTAAAATCTACCACACCCTCCTCAAAGACATTAGCAATAATTTTAAATACTATTTTTTCATCAGAGCCAGTGCCAGGCGGATCCTCTATTAATGCTTCTACTACATAACCAGCAGGAAAGCCTAATGCCGTCCAACTATTATTTAATTCAGTTACAAATTGAGATATATTAAATACTAGATTTTGTGTTCCTTGAAAATTAAGAACAATACTACTAACATCATAGGCCATCCACCTAAAATACAATGTAGTATTAGGCGGTATTACTATTTGTTTTGTTTCTTTAACTCTAATAATTTGTGCTTTAACTAGACATATATAAGACATTTTAGGTATCATTATACTATCTGAAAAATCATTTTTAAATTTTGCTGGGTCAGGCTCATTTAAACTACTTAAATTAATTAACATTTATATATTATAATATTAAATTTTGATATAACTTTTTATAAAAGTTAATTATAATGAGTAGTATTAAAAAATTTAATGCCTATAAAAATATAAGAATAGATAGAGTCAAAGCACATCATAGTGTATTACGACCTAAAAAGAAAAAGGGTCAGGCCAGAGATGATACCGACTGGGAGGGAGATCATGAGAATCACATGGCACAGCCATGGGAGATAGCAAATGTAAAGAATCTATGTGCTGGTAAACCTAAAAAGAATTTAAAAAGAGAAAGGATATTTGATACTATGGATGATGGTAAACCTCTTAAAGTAAAAAAAGAGAGTAAAGCAGCTAAGATGAAAACGGCATTTGTTATGTGTGATGCTAAGAAATATCATCAGATAGATGGAAAATATGTGGCTGCTACTCTCTAATAATCAGAGTCAGAGTCTTGCTCTTCTGGTATAGCTGGGACCATTTGACCAAATCCTGTAAAATAAGGATTATTCATAGGGGGTATAATAGCGGGGAGTTCTGTGCGGATATTTGCTGTGGGTTGAGAATAAAATTCATTAAGTATTGGTGCTTGGTTGTCAGCAATCATAATGTTTAAGGCATTTTGTTGTTCTTGTGGATTAGTAATGCCAGGAGCATAATTAAATCTTGTTATAAGATAGATAACACTACTTGAGGGACTAAGATTAGATGGTGTTTTCATTTGACTATCATAAATTTTTGTTTCTATGTGTGTAATAGTAGTATTTTCATTTATAAGAAATGAAATAGCAGAGCCACCTAAATCAAATACGAAATTAAATGCCGAGAAGTTTCTAGAGCAAATACCTACAATAGGTAGTTTAGCACCATTAAGATTGCCATAGAATTGTTTGCTAGGGAAGTTACTCCCAATAAAATAATATGGTGAATTACCTTTTAAAGGCACATTTTCAGCAAAGAAATCATCTGAGTCTACTTGGACAAAGAATTGTTGGACAGGTGCTATATTTAAACATCTACTTGCTGTTGGATTAGAGCTGTTGACGGCTGGTGTTATTTTAGCACCGACTCTGATTGCGCTACCATTTTTTCTTAATTTATTTTTAAATGTAAAAGGATTTTCAACTATATCAAAACTATTAATATTAGCATTAACTTGTGCTTCTGTATATCCAAAGATAGACAATAATTCTAGACCATTTTTTTCAGTTTGTGTATCAGTCTCGGTATCATATTCCCAATATTCATCTAGTCCAGGAACCCCCCAATTAGTTTGAGTGAAAGACGGGGCATTTAAATCATTAATATAAATTCCTGTTAGTTGAGTTACTACATTACCATTACCCTTAGCATTTATAATTGCTGATGGCACAGCATCACCTATACCAAAATCATTAGTCTTTGTGTTGTCTGGATTTTCTACTTGATGTGGTCTTATTGGTGTATATAAATTATTAAGTGAGAATCTATTAGCACCTTCTTCCCATGAGAATGTTAAATTATTAGCTCCACATATTACTCTTGCTGATCCACCATTAGGGAATAAACTGCGTGTCAGTCTTGTTCTATACATATAGACACCAGCCGTGCTTTGCCACCAAGAGTTATAATAAGGAAATATAGGGTCATCATCACCGCTATCATATACCCAATAGCATATATCTGTGCCTCTTAACATTTCCATATTACCTACCATTCTTGGCACGACATTACCCCATCGTCCATTAGAATCCTTGTCTGTAGATTTAGGGAAATCTGTTTCATTTAGTGCTCCGCCTCTTAATCGCATAAGGCATAATTCTTTTGTTTTACTATCTGAATCTGCTATAGCACTTGTAGTTTTAGGAACACTATAAATTTTTAAATGTTTACCTACCTTAGTAGGATATTGAGTAGGATTATCTGTTATTTTTCTAACAGAAATGCCATCATAAGGTCTTTCTGTTAACATATTCTCAGGCCATGTAAAAATGAGTTCTCCCTGCACATATAAGGGTTCATAAGTATATAATTCTGATGTTAGTTCTTTAGTTTGTGCGGCTTGTTCTAAATCAGCAGAATTAGTTGAGGTAATAGGTGTAAATCCAAAAGACACATCTGGTAGATATGTTTGTTGAAATGGACCATTTACAATAGAAGGTTGTGATGCTCTTGCGTAACTACTTTTACCGACATTTGTAGGTATAGTTCTAATATTATTTTCACCTTTTACACCATATTCACTAGTATAATTTTCAGCATCAAAATGTAGAGCATTATTGACTTCTTCAGCCAATTGTTCTTCACTATAAAAGCCAGCAGGGACTTTATATTTTGCTATATTTTCTTTAATCATAAGAAGATCTGATGACCAAGGTGTTGCGTCTATACCAGCTCCTACACCTCCACTTGATTTATAATAGATTATTACAGATATGCCACCATTACTAGGAATATCTGTTACCCATTTAGCATCATTATGAATTACATTATCAGTAACAGGTGCGGCAGCACCACTAGCGGGTCCTTCTATTGTTGTTCTTGTGGATGTTAATAAAGTTAGATTATAAGTTAATGGCACAGCAGTAATAGTTGTTATAAGTTCTACTGGATTAAATTGACAATTGTCATATAATACTTTAATTTGATAAATCCCAGTTTTATCATCTGTTATAATAGGTAGAGTTCTTATTTCACCAGTGTCTATATCTGTTAAATCTGTTGAAATACCAATAGTTTTTCCTCCTGCTACGGCAGCAACACTAACACTAGCTTTTGCTCTCCATGATCCAAAGCCTAAATTGACATCACCAGTATCTTTTTGTTGGAAATAAATACTATTACAGCATGTATTATATCCAGCCCATACTAAGGGTAGTCCATTAAATCCTTGGTCATTTACTACTGCTTCTTGTTCACCTGTTAAGGTGCTCATATATATTGGTGTTTTATCAGTCTGGTTTATTAGGTCATCACCAGTGCCTGAGTCATCAGTTAGTCTCCACCAATTTGTATAAGCAGGGGCATAAAAATTAGTGTTTTGAACTTGTCGTTCTGCTATAGTGGCACCATTCCCATTATTAACTACAGATTGTCGCCAATTAATATTATTAGGTCGGCCCATAAAAGAATATCCCCATCTATTTTCTTCTACTATTGTGGCTTTGCCAGGAAATCTATGTGGCCACCTATTTGGTTTGCCGCCATCTGTGTTAGATTCACCTTGTTCGCAATTACGCACACTCCATGTATTACCTACATAATGTCTAGTAGTATATTCAGATTGTCTTGCTTGAAAAGCCCAATCAAACCATACTCTTGGTATCAATCCTGGCTGAGCACTATAAAAATTATTACTAGAATTACTATTTAAATTACCTTTAGCAATATCTAACATAGTATCTCTATTACAAATAATATATGCTCCTAAACATACTGGGACAGAGCCTTGTTGTTTTATTACAGCGTCTCTAATGAAAGTTGTGCCTTGATTTTGATCGGCTGGGGTTGCGGTTCGGTCTATACCAGGCTGTGCGATGCCTGTTGCACTTTGTTTATAAATTATATCTGTTATTAAATGTTTAAGTCTGAGTGAATCCTGAAATGCCCCAGCCAGTCTATATGGTTGCATTAAACAATTGGCTCTAAATCTATTGATATTACCATAATTCCAGTTCGTTTTTCTATATCCTGTGTGGGTTCCATTCCATAAGAAACTTAGTCCTTCAGGATTACTTAGTCCCATATCTTCTTGAGTAGCACTATCAGCATCACCTCCATTAGCTACATCTGTTGCTGGTGATGGTGTTATAGTGCCATCATTTTGAATATAATTATATCCTAATGGTGTGCCGCTATTTTGTCCTTGTTTATATCCTCGTGTTTGGAGTCCGTTTTGGTCAAAGCCTTGTCCTCCAGCGTTACTCCAATACTCTACTTCTCCAATGGGGACTTTATTTAATGCTCCATTTATAGTATTAAAGCTAGGGTTAAAATTATAGCCATTATCACCAGATGAGCCACCATGTGGTCTTTTAAATAATCTTATGGGGGTAAAATTAACTGATAAAGTAGCAGCATTTGTTACACTACCTGCTTCAAATACATGGCCATTTGGATTGAATCCATCTATTGTGCCAGGGTTTACAAAGTTTGAGACATAAATTTCATAGCAGTTTTGTGTGCGACCTAATATATGTTGTTTAATAAATCTGACAGCGAGAATTTCACCTATTACAGATTGGACACCACTTTTTAAATTAACTTTGCCAGTGTCACCCGCAGCACCTCCGAATTTAGAAGTATCTAGACCAGTATATTCTGGATAACCTGGGTAATCAGCATTATTACCGCCCACTTGTGTGCCCCATTTGTTTTCAAAATAGCCATTACCATTTATATCGAACCAGCCTGAACTTTGTGCTATATCTATTGTGGCAATATACATACCAGCTCTTGGGATACCTGCTAAACATCCAGGTTGTCCACTTGCTGGGGCATTATCTAATAATGGTTCTAATTCATGGGCAGTAGCATTAGCTTCCCAGTTAGCCGCCGCTGCGGTCCCTGTAGGGTCTGCGTCAGTGTTACCAGTAGAGAATACATCTAATATGGGTAGGATTAGTTTTTTGATCATGTGTCCAACATACATTTCAGTAGGGACAGAATTGTCTGAAAAATTTTTATAAGTTTGTGAGTTAGTTTGATTAGCTGATGTTGATGTATTAAATTTATCTGTTTTTAAATTAGTTCCCCATGTTATCGCAGAATCTCCCCTCATAGTAGGTCTGGCGGCATTAAAGCTAGCCTCTGTTTGTGGGTTGGCTGCTACACCATCCCAGCCAGTATAATTAGGTAGTTCACCTTGTTGTGCTCCATTAATAAACCATGGATTATATCTATAGCTACCATAAACATCTCCACCTTGTTCACCTGTAGCCGCAGGGTTACTATCTGCCATATTATCATAGGCTTCTATAGCTCCACGATTGGACCCTGCTGCTATAGCAGCTATGCTCTCTGTGTTATTAGGATAAGGTGTAGACATATCGCCAACAGAGTCGTTACCATCACCCATATTTACTTGTTGCCAATCAGCACCAGCTTCACCTTTTTGTGTTGTGTTCCTCATGGGCGGTTCAATACCAAATGAATCAGTAGAATAAGCGAGGTCTCCTATTTGACTAAGGTCTAATAAATTACCATTTTTAGTTTTATCTATAGTATCAATAGTATTACCTAAAATATAAGGACTATAAGTTATATTTAATTCTTGATCTTCTGATATTTCTATCTCATTACTATTAGCACCTTCCTGAATAAAAGATCCTAATAATCTAACCTGGTCACCTTTATTTAATTTAATACCCTCACTAAACTGGTTGATCCAGTGGGTATTATCTATTGTTATAGCAGCAGATTCTCTACTACATTCATAAACAGATTCAGTTGTAGTTGAACCTTGACTCATTATAATATAATATTATATTATAAATTTTAACTATAAATAAAACTAATAAATTTAAGCATCACTTGTGCTGACTCCGAGTGGTCTGATGATAAGAGATCTGCGGTAAACAATATAGAAATCTATATTGACCTCTGCGGATTGTCCATCAGTGGTGCCATTAGCATCAGCCCCCTGTCGAGCACCTGGGATAATACCAAGACGGGAATAATTGAATTCAATAGGACTGCTACCAATTCGTGTGCCATTACCTGGGACAGAGCCTAAGTTATTGCGTTTATCCAGATTGAGCCCTATAATGTGGTGAGAGCCTGGCAGGTATCTATGAGTCATACCCTGGTTAATATCTTGGTTTCTAACACCACGAGTCCATGAGCAGTCCATAGCTATTTTCATTTTATTGGCATTGTAGTTGGCTGTGTCATAATAGATATTGGGGACAGAGTAGTTATTTTTACACTGGGATAGGTAGTCATGTTGGACCATAACATTGTTAACATCTTTATCATAGACTCTGGCGTTATTGATAAACCAGTTATAAGATTCACCTGGCATCTGCTGGGATTTGTATTGATTGGTGAGAATATTGCGGTGGTTCTTAACCTGGTTAAAATCAGCACTCTGTTCTGCTATACCTCTGGGACTTCTGATATCAAAGGCTTTAGTAACATATATTTTCTTAACTTCTTTCATTGCCATACCAAGGATGTGGTTAGACTGGGATTGTCTTGCGAGTGCTACCCCACCTATGGCTTCAGCATTAGAAAACACGGATGGGTTGACACCTTTAGTGAGTAGCACTTCTGAGAAATCCAGTCTCATGCCACCGCCACTATTGACGGCATCAAAAATCTTCTGGCGTTCCTCATCATCATAATGAATATAGTCTAAAAGCATAGTGGGTGTATTCATATTAACTACACCTCTAGTAGCCTGGGCTGCGGCGGCATTAACTGCGGCATTAGGGATGGCTGACTGGATAATAGGTGAGTCCAGTGTTGCTCCATTACCAAGTGCTGGGTCACCAGCTGCGGCCCAGTCAATTTCAATCTGTGTCTGTGCCATGGCGAGTAATGGTAGTTTGTTCTCAGCGAATATTTCAAAGATATCAGCCAGTCTGATCACGACCTGTGGGGTCTGTCCAGCGACATTAGAAAGAGATTTAGATATCTGAATCTGGTGAGCATTAGCATTATCAGAGTTATAGGCACGGCCAAGGCCACTAACCTGGTCAATTTCAGGGTTATATATTTGGTGGAATTCCTGGGTAACAGATGATGTTGCTATCTTAGCTCCAGCGACATTAACATCTAAATTAGAACTGGACATATGTCTAGCATCCAGCACACCTTCACGGACACCTTGGGTGGCAAAGTTGGTTTTTATCCAGCCATAAGTGCCAGCCTGTTCTACCTGAGATATAATAAGACCACCACATCTGGCGGTTATTCTGTCAATACATCCTAAACCACCTGCGGTGATATTATAGGCACTGACACCATTACCTTCAGTGGATGTGAGTTCAAAGACTATAGCGGCATTGGGGGCATCTAGAACACCTTTGGCTGGGAGATTGAAAGTAGTGCGACCACCAGTTGCTGAGGTGTAGTTATGAGAGACTGGTTCTAGGATGGTTGTTTCCAGTTCTACATCTACCTGCCTACTGAGAGGCTGGTTCATAAGAATATCGGGCGCGTTTACTGCAGTTGCTTGGATAGTTTGTTCGGCCATGTTTATAATATTAATAAAGAAATAAAATTGAAAGTGATTTTAAATTTTAAATATAAATAAATGAAAACAGAAGCCGAGCTTAGAGCACAAAAAAATTATAGCCAAACTCCTAAAGGTAAAAAGGCACGGAGAAAGAAAGACTGGAAAAGAAGAGGTGTTAAATGGAATAATGCTATGGAATTTGAATTAATGTATCAAAAATATTTGATATGGAAAAATTGTCAGTTATGCCATAAGATATTAATAGGTAGTGATAAGTGTTTAGACCATTGTCATGCTACAGGTAGATTTAGAATGATATTATGTAGGTCTTGTAATAAGGACTATGATAAAAAAGAAAGGTGGGATTTACATTTGCTTAAAAGTAAACCAAGAAATAAATTAGGCCAGTTTATAGACTAAATTTTAATTAATAATTTATTACAATGTGGACAGAGTTCATCATAAAGTCTATAATGGGTTTCATCAAAGTAAATTTCTGGATGTTCTTCATAGTCACCATCTAAGCCACAAATACCAATCCATCTTTTATTCATATATATAAAGTTTTATTTAAAAAATTCTATATATTTAATATTATAATGGATAAAATTAGTTGTCTGTGGATTCAGGATGAATTAGATATGATGTCTATAGAATGTATTAATACATGGTTAGCTTTAGATTATTATGTAGACCTTTACACTTATAGTATAGATAATTTTAATAATCCTTGGATAGAGCATCCAATATATCAGGAGAGGGTTTGTATAATAGATGCTAGAGATATATATGATGTAGATTTAACTATTAATAAAAGGTATGAGTTTGTTGCAGATAGATTTAGATTTGAGATGTTTGAGCAGAATAAAGGACTACACTGGAAGAGATGGGCTCAGACTATAATATGGATGGACACAGATCAGATGTTATTAAAAAAGATTAGACCTATATGTAATTTTGTTAGTAGTCAATATACATTACAGAAAGGAGCATTTAAACATACTAAGTTAAAAGTAATACCAAATATTGGTGTAATGTGTTTTGATGGTAGTGAGAGTGTTGATTGGACTAAAATAATAAATAAAGGAGAAAAGACTAAAGCTAAAGAGTATCAGAGTGGTTATCTAAAATATTTTGAGAAAGAGATGTTAAAATATCCAGATCTTATAGCAGACCCAGAAAGATTTATGCCAATCCATTGGGCTTGGGCAAAAGATATATATACTCATGGGACTATAGACCCAACAATACAAAAATATGGACTACATCAAAAAAATTATAATGATATAGTAAATGATAATCAAATAGTAGGAGTCAATCTATGGCGGCAGATATATAAGAAGAATGGTTGGGTTATTAAAAAAGGTTCTATATATAATAAGTTATTTGATTTATAAAATTCAAAATAAAAAAATATCATTCATATTTTCATATTTATTAAAATTGATTTTCATAATATGAAAATATGAAAATATTAAAACTATATTCAATTATGTCTGAACAGCAAAAGATTCTTAACTGGTTTGTAGAAAATGACTACAAAAAGGTGAGAGTAAAGGATGTAGAATATGAATGTAAAGAAGGCATAACTACTACAGGTGGTTATTATAAAAATGGTTGGAGAACTACTATTAAGAAAGGTAAAAATAGTGATACTAAATATCTACAGATATTTATCTATACATCCGCAAGTCATAGGATTTGGGTAGAAGAAAAATTTATGTTTAAAATAACTGAAAGAAACCAAAATGTTTTTGGTAGATATAAACTGGTTAGTTGGAAGGGTTGGGATAATGTAGATTTGATGAGATTTGATTGGCAAAGTGAATATATGAATATGTTGACTGCACTATATAACTCAAATGTAGACAATCTATAGATCAAAATTGATTTCATATTTTTTATTGAATATAAATTAAATTAACACAGAAGACTAACTACATTCAAATCAATCACTATGTCTTCCAACACAGAAACTTTTGTTAAATGGACCGACGAAGATTTTTGTGATAGAGATACTTGTTATTTCTGTAAAACTAAAAATAATGGTGATTGGGACGAATCATGTGAAGATGCCGTCTGTGTAGAATGTAGCGATAAATGGGAATATCTTGATGATTATCGCGGCGAGGGATATTATAGAATATGCTACGATTGTGGGGCATGTGATAAATGTAAAGAATGGAATACAGATGAAGAAGAAGAAGAAACTGAAAGTTGTAAAACTTGTATGGCAGTGTCAGGTGGAAAAATAGAGGGTTGTGACGATTGTGGTTTATTATTGTGGAAGGGTGGGGGTTGGGTTAAAGACACCGAGGATGATGGAACTGGATTTGGGACACAATATCATGATGGAACTGGATTTGCCGATTGTGATGAAGATAATACTGGTTGGAGAAAATGTAAAGACGAACCTAATAAAAATAAATGGTGTAGTGAATGCGTTTATTTAGATACTTCGGCGGATTTGAATTAGAATTGTAGACAGATTTGCCGTGGCCCCTAGCGGGGCTTTCCGACCTCCCTCCCAGATCCCTGGAATCCTTAAGTCTAAATTTAAAATAATATATTAGTTAATATATT
>VMHT01040488.1_pt1 | contig 10880 bp, 9 predicted proteins | sample 4693611 | NCBI WGS metagenome assembly VMHT01 (sample SAMN12280063, study PRJNA550983) | marine metagenome | isolation source: seawater sampled from same location over 5 years 0.02-0.2 micron viral filtrate | place: USA: collected off the coast of southern California halfway between the port... ... | reverse complement strand
TGCTTTAGCTATTTCTTCCTTATAAGCTAATTCTTTTCTTTTAATATCTATTGGGTCATCTATTTCTTTGTCAAATGAATAATTATCGTCTATTAAAAAATCTATCTCTTCGGAATTTAAATGAGGCTTAGTTGTATTATAATATTCTTTTACTAATGCTTCGTTTTCTAAATTTGAGTAATCTTTGTTAAGCTTTACATAGTCCTCTAATGTTCCACCGGTTTCAGCCATAAAGTTTATTAAATCATTAACTCCTTCTGGTATTTCAACTTTAGGTTCTAATGGTTCTTCAATTTTTTCTTCAGCTTTTATTGTATCTACTACTTCTTTTTCTTTTTCTTGACTTTGTTCGGTAAGCTCTTCAGGCTGCGCTTCGTTTTCTTTTTGTATTTCTTCGCTAGCGCTGGATTCGTCGCGTACAGGAACCTCATCTGTGCTTTGCTCTTGAATGGCATCTGTTTCTTCTTTAGGTTTTCTTAAATCTACTTTAGTGACTGTTTCAGTCCCAGTATCAAGCCCCATTTTTTTTAGAACTTTTGTTTCTTTTTCAGCTATAGATGGATTTTCATCTTCTACAACTTTTGCTTTTATTTCTTCTGACATAATATAATATAATTGTTTTTATTCTTTTTATAAAGGTAAGAATAATTAACCTTATGCTCCTTGATATGCAACTATAGTTCCAGAGTTTACATCAATTTCAGTCCAACGACCATAAATTGTTACTCCTTTTGGAAAGGTTACGCTATCTACTACAAGACCCGCTGCTCCAGCTCCTATGCCTTCAGTATTAACATAAGTTGTTGCGCTTTCTGCAACTAATCCACTTGCGCTATCAAAAACTGTATCAGATAACATTGTTATTGCTACCCATACATTTCCAGAAGTTGGTGTAATTGCTGCTGAACTTGCTGTTGTATATGCTGAACCGTTTATACTACCGGTCCAATCGTTTTTTACTACTTTTCCCATTTTTATTTATTTAATTATTACCTTGGTTCAAATTGTTCTAAACCAAATCCTCCTAAAGTATCAAACCCGCTTGATTCAAAGTTTTTTGGCGGCGTATTATTTTTTCTTTGTTCTATTAACTCAGACTGTTGTGAAGCTTGAATTTTTGTTCTTTCATCTTTTCTATCTTCACGAAACTTATCTTTATCATTAATCACTCGTAAATCCATTTCTTTAAGCTTTACATTTAACTGGAACTCGTGTAACATAAGCTCTTTTTTAATTGCAGCTTCTCTTTCTAGCTTTTGAATATCAAATTGCGTTTGGGCTTGACCCATTTTTACTTTATTTTCTGTAAGTATTGTATTCTTTTGAATGTCAACAGCAGCGGCTGATTCCGCAGCTTTAGCGTTAGACTCAGATTGAAGTTGTATATTTCTAGCACTGATAGCTTGATCTTGTTCTAATTTTTTTCTTCTTTTTAATTTTAAACATTGGTTAGCTAGTTTTAAATTTTTAATTTCTCTAACGTCTATTGCATCTTCTAAATTAATTTGATCTTTTGCTAATGCTGCTTGTATATTATTTTCTAATAATTGTTTTTCTTCTTCATCGGGGCTTAATTCTAAAAATATACCAAAATCATGTAAATGTAACGTGTTTACTTCTTGTAAATTTGCAACGTTAAATCTTCCTAAAGAGTTTACAAAGGAATTTTTAGTATTAGCAAATTCTAATACATCTGAAACTCTTAAACTTACTGCCTCTGCAGTTTTTAACGTTAAATACAACCCTGCTTGTAATACGTGACGAGTAGCTGTGTTAGAATTAGCAGCTGCTATTTTTTGCAATCCTACTAAAGCATTTTTATCAGGAGTTGATCCATCTCTTGCTTCATTTAATCCTGTAACGTCTCGCATGTTTTGTAAATAATAATTATAAGCGGTGATTAAAGAAGAAATTTTTCCTCCTCCGCTTCCACTTTGTAATTCTTGAATTGGAACTCTACCGTTATTAAATTCACCATCTTGAGTCATTGATCTACCTATAACTGAACCTGTTTGAAAAAACATATTTAATGCTTCTTGAGGATTATAATTTGTACCGTTTCCTAAATCAACTTCTGCTATTCCATCTGCATCTAAAAATACTCCATCTGGTACCATTCTTGATAATACTTGTTGTAACTTTAAATGAGTTAATTGAATCATGTCTGCAAATGTTGTCATTCTACTAACTAATGATTCTAATCTTCCTTTATACATTCTAGGAGCAACAATATTATAAGACATTTCAACTTTTGTAGTGTCTGATTTAGGTCTAGTCATGTTTTCAGCTAACTTCCAAGAAAGTACATTTTCGCTTCCAATTATTTTTGCTCCTGAATACAACACTTCAATAGCTCTGTCAACTTTTTCAAATCTTGATCTTTGATCTGCGGGAGGATTAAAATTATCATCTTTTTTAATTGCTTTTTTTCCTCCCGACGTGGTTTCTTTAATTTTATATGTTTGACTTCTGTAAGTTTTATATTCAAAATATAAAATATACACATATCCATCGTCATCTCCGTCTAACGCTCCATATGATTTATTATATAGTAAAGCACCAGAGCCTAGTCCATTGTCTTCAATATTTTTAATTTCTTCATCTGTAATTTCAGGAAATTGTTTTTTAAGCTCAACAATACTTATTTTTTTTATTTCACCAACATAATATAAATCATCAAAATAAGGTGATTCCGTAAAAGAATATACAATATCTGCGGGATCAACATAATTAATAGTTATACCTTCTGCTTTATTAAATCCATTTTTAGCACAAGCCATACCTATTACAGTAATATCATAGTCTAAACGTTTTTTTGTAAGCTCATATTTATTTTTATCAAATACATTTGTTAAAGCTTCTTCTTGCGCAATTTCAATACCTTGTTTATAATCCATTTGCATATGAACACCTAACTCTTGTGCATCCATTGGTAAAGTTTGGGGGTCGGTTTTAAAAGTATTTATATTTAATGTTTGTTGAATATTTTCAATAAACTCTTTTGCTTGCATATCACGAACTATATCTTCCATATATTCTGTTCGTTTTTGAACAGATTTAGGATCTTGTGAATATGCTTTTATGTCGTACATTCTTTCTGCAATACCATTTACTACTATATCTACAAACTTTGGAATAATTGGTACTGGCTTCCAATCTAAATTTAAATAAGATAAATCTCCATTAATTGATAATTCATCTTTATACTTTTGTATTGATTGCTCTCCTCTTGCGTATAATCTTAATCTATGAAAATTTTCACGATTAGACTGATACCTTGAAGTACCAGAATCTTTTTTAAACCATTCCGATTCGATAGCTCTTCCAATTTTCTTACCATACTCTATGCTAGCTTTTTCTGTGTCAGATACTGACATACTTGGGAATAATCCTGTTGGGTGTGACTTTGCCATTTATTTTAATATTTTTGAAAAATTTCCTTGATTATTGTATTTTTTAAATTCAAATTCTAATTTTTTTGTTGTTTTAACTACAGCAGGAGCATACATATTTTTATTACATGCCATTATTGCAAGCCCTGAACTTATTGCTGCATCAAATTTTGTTCTTTTATTTATATCAAACAAAGCCCAATCATTTAATGTACGATCAAAATAAAGATCCCCATAGTTGTTATCTTCTTTTAATCCTACGTGTCTATCTATATATGATTCAATAGCTGCTGCATGTGCTTGTCTAATATCTTCAGAAGAGTTTGGAATTCCACCCACTTCTTTTTCTGTAACAGATAATTTATTATAATTTTTATCTGGCCTGTTCATAGAATATCCTCTATAGCCTCTTCTTTTTAAATAATATAAAAGTCTGGGCTTATTGTTTTCTGCAAGTAATGGCATACCATAAAATACTAATGCCATAAGTACATCTTCAAAAAACATTTCTGCCGTTGGAGGTCTTGATACATATTCAAGAAAAAAACTATTAGAAGGGGCTTCGTCTAAACTAAACTTAGTTAATCCGTGTAATGCTCCTTTCGATCCTTGACCATCTGTCGTTCCGGATATATCGTAACTATCACATCCAAAAGCCCCTAAGTGTTCATTTCCAGGAGTTTTTCTACCTCTATTATTAATTACAATGTTTTGCATCTGTACCGGCGGAATCCAAGATACATTAAATCTTCCTTTTAAATCTGGCATAAATATAACTTTACTATCTTTTACACCATTCTCCCATTGAAAGTTTCCTTTTGATACAAACCCAGAGTTTTTTAAATCTCCATTGTAATCTATTTGTTCGTATATCTTTTGTAAATTAAATATACTATTTTTTGTTTCGTCTCTAAACGCATGCTCTTCTGTACGCGGGAATTGACGATAAAATTCATTTAGCGCGTCTTGATCGCTTTTAAGACCGTCCGCTTCGTTTTGCCAGTGCTCAATAACTCCTGTTCCAATTGTTTCTCCATAATTGTCGCAACGGCTAGTATCTCCAGATTCAAAGACAGGCATTCCGCAATCGTCAATAAATCCTTCGTAGTTCCATTCCATAGGTATGAATAAGCTATATAATCCAGAGCTTGTTTGTCCATTTCTGTTTCGTTTTGTAACGTCTGAAGCATGATATAATTTTTTAAAGTTATCACCACCCTTATCTAATGCGTTTGATGTTGATCCCATCATACACTTTCCTATTATCCTACTACCTAGTCTAAGGGTTGTTTTTGTTACTCTCCAATTATTTAATATATTATCTGGTCTTTCCCATTTACCAGATTCATCGTGAACTAATAATTTTAACTTTTCACCATCATATGAGTTATCACCTGTGTTCTTCCAGTCTATTGTTGTATCGAGCCCTTCGAGTTCTTGGGGCTTGGATTTGGTTGCACTGGTGATGGACTTTCTTGTGAGTTTGGATGCTGGGACACGGTAGGCCAACTCTGTCTTGGGGCGGTCCATTCCGTCTTGTATTGGTTTGAAGAAGAATGGATAGTGCGATGAAATTGGTACGACCTTGTCGGTAAACATCTTCTTTGCATCTGCACCAGTCTTCGATAAGATTCCGAATCTAGAATCTGATGAGATTGTAGCTTGATTAACTGTCTCGCTGCTTGACATGAAGCTAAATCCAGACCGTCTATTTTTAAGGTAGCAAATCCCATAACATCTTGTGTCTGCCTTGCAAGCTTCCCAGAATATGAAGAATAATCTGTTTGCTTCTCGAAAGTCTGGCTTCCCAACATCAATCTTGGACCACTGCAAGTACATATAATGAGTGCCAGTAATATAAGTGCTATTGCCCTTGTTAAGGAACCAATAACCCTCTTCTCTACGAGTAAACTCTTTATCAATGTATACATACCATTTTTCTTTTAACTCTTCTGGATAATCTCTCCAATCAAATATTGTTTTTAATCTTTTAAGTTCTTGTGGATATTCGTGAGGAATCCATTTATCATATTTGCTATACACGTCTTTTTCAGCAGGTAAAGCTATTCGTAAGTTTTGTATTTCATATACTTCACCTATTTTACCTGTCTTGCTAATAACAACAACGTCATGTTCTTCATTATATCCATACTGCCATTTCTTGCCTTTGTTTAATCTACTAATAGTAGTTTTTTTAATTGGCTCAATAATCTTATATAATGTTTGTTGATATGACATTATTTAGATTTTTTTTCTGCAAACCCCGAAAATGTATTTTCTTTTATTTGCGTTGGTTTGTTTTCAAGTAAGTTTTTTTCAACTTCTATTCTATTTAATATTTCAAACGCATCGAATATTGCAAGCTTCTTTGTAGCTGCTGCGTTTTTTAGTCTATCAGCAGAAACATCGTCATCAGTTTCAACTATAGCTTCTTTTGCTACTTTAACTAATTCGTCAACCGCTTTATAACCAGCTTGGATTATACTCTCTTTCTGTTTCTTTAAATCCATAACGTATAGATATTTCATTATTTATTACCCTATATAGTCTTTCACCTTCAATTACAAACTCATATTCACTATCTGGAGTAAATCCTATTTTTTCATTAACCTTAAAATTATTCGTGTTATCTACGTATTTAACAATACCGGTTAATGACATTTCTTTATTTATTGAAAACTTATCATCGTTCAGTAAAGGTTTTACAAAACTAAATCCTTGATTTGCTTTCCATATGCCATCACGCTTGTATAAAAATATTTGCTCAAGTTCGCAGAAGTATAAATTATCTTTAAAATAACTTTTACTATTGCGTTCAATACCTCTAACATCATGCCAACGACGAAATATGTTATGATGAACATAAAGCTGATCACCTCTGTTAATATGTGTATCACGTGCTATAGGTGTTTCATAAACTATTGCTTCTCGACTTACAAACTTATGATCAGATATATCTGTGTTTAATATTAACTCTTTATCCCCAATCTTTTTTGTATTGTCGTATCTTTCTTTTTTAGGTTTTATTAAAAAGGAATAAATAGGTTTCATTAATATTGTAAATTATACTCAACGGATATGGCCATGTTTTTATTAAAACTTTTCCATGGTAATACATCTGTGCCTTTCTTTATGTAAATAGAGTAATTATCTTTTTCATCTATTATATCACATATAGTATGGCCTCCATAAACTTCTTGGCCAACAGCGTAGTGCATTGCGTCTGTTTTATAGTCTTTCCCAATACTAATCTTTCTTATCAGTTTGCTCATCTGTTTCTTCTGTTTCAGTGAGGGTACCGTCTTCAACATTTATACTAACACGTCCATAAGTTTTTTCTAGCTCAACCTGAATAGCTTTTAAGTCTTCACGGACCGTATCATATGCTTTTAAAACTTTGTTCTTATCTACTGCTAATGCTCCTAGCTTATATTGTAGATTATTTAAAACTGATATTTTAGCTTGTAAATTTTCAAGCTCCTCTTTTGTTATTTTCTTTTTTGACATTTTATTTAATTTAATTTAATTACACTATATACAAATATAGTATTTATTCTTTTATGTTACGAGTCCATACTACACTCAAAGTTATAAAACCTACAGCACACTGCAAAGTCGTATCGCATGTTCCATCTTCAAAGTCTTCTTTATTATATAATGCACCTACCATAAATCCTGTTATAGGTGCTATGATTATGTCAGCATTTTTAATTTGACCTATTATCAATAATAATGTAAATATCCCAAGTAATATATATGCTATCATTTTAATTTATTTTTATTGCCATATATATATAAGTATCACCTGATTTATTAAACCCATCTGTTGATGACATAGTTGAAGCATATTGAAATCCTGTTGATGTAAATGTAACATCAATATCTCCGTTAGTTACTTCTGTTTCTGCTTGACTTGATTCTGCAGCTAAAAATTTATTTATATAACCACCACTTCCACCTCTTACAGAATCTAAAATATACCAACTATAACCTGCAGAAGTTATGTTTTTTACCATTAAAAAGTCAGGTTGGAATCCTGTTGTTACAGTTAATGCACCTGCAGTTCCAGTATAACTTCCAAATTTTTGATACTCTGTTACTGAATGAAAACAATAAGCAATATAATTTATACCTGATGAATCATTAGTTGCACCTGCATTACCAACTGTAAATACAGTAGATGTTGGAGATGTACTATTCCAATGAGAAGCTCCTGATAAAGATTGCCAGTTATTGTTTAATGATAAATAATTAGCATTACCAATACTCGCATTATATACTGCCCAATCAACTGCTTGTGAGATGTTTTTAACTATTATCATTTCAGGAGCAGCAGAAAGTCCGTGCCCGATAGTAGCACCTGAAGTACCGTTTCCTTCATATTTAACAATACTAAACCCAGAATTAACATTTGCACTAACAAGTGAATCTATACTTCCTTCTGTGTTTATTGTCGGTTCGTTATCATCGGCTTTCCAAGCCCACCCCACAATTGTAAAATTAGTTTCATTTACTGCATTTATTGGTGAAGCAAATTGAAATCCATCATCTGTAAATTGTGTTAGTTTATAACTATTTAAAGCACCATTACTACTTGAAGACAATCCTGAATTAGCAGATGAAGTGTTTAATAAATTAGTATATAAAATATGACCGTGGCCATAATTACCAGTTCTGTATTTCACCCAAACTAAAGATGGTTCAAATCCATACCCATCAATAGTTCTTGTTGTACTATTATCACCTGACCAAGTTTGTATACCAAAACTTTTTGCTACTGTTGGTGCTTCTGTGTCAGGGTCTGCAGCAAATGCCATATAGATAAATGTATTACCATTTTCATTTAAAAAGTTTGATACACTTGTTCCTCCTGCTACTTGAAAACCATTAGAGTAAAAGTTTATTGAATCTACAGTATTAGTAAATTCTGCATCAGCTAAATTAGGTCTTAACCAAGTTTGTCTTGGATTTGTTGTTGCTCTTTTATTATCTACTAATGCCCAGTTATCTGTACCACTTGCATCTTTAATTATTATCATTGCAGGTTCAAATCCTGTTTCTACCATTGGTCCTGTTGTAGTTCCATTACCTGTGTATGAGCCAATCTTTGAAAATCCATCAATACTTTTAAAACAATAAGCAATAATATTTTCACCACTTCCATTACTACCACCATCATTAGCAACTGAAAAAACAGTTGAGGTTGGAACTGTGCTATTCCAAATACTTGAAACAGAAGCAACTGCATCAGTACCATTTAACTTTAAATATTTTGTGCCATCACCTAAACCTGTATGCCAAACCCACCAATTTTTAACTGAACTTCTATTTTTAACTATAACCATTTCAGGAGCAACACCTAATCCGTGTCCTACGGTAGCTGCACTTCCAGTACCTGTATATGAAATAATAGAAAATCCTGCATCTTGATTAGCTTGTACTGTACTTGTAATACTTCCATCTGTATTACTGCTTGTAGTTCCTCCGTTTGCTTTAAAACACCAAGCTACGAAACCATCACCATTGTAATTATGTCCTGATTCGCTACCTACTGTAAATCCCCCTGTATCAAACGAAGTTAATCCATTGGCTATTGTTCCTTCAGCACCAGTTGTATTTGGTAAAATATATTTACCTGCACCTCTTGTTGAATCGTATATAACGTGATTAAAACCTAAATCTCTACCTTTTATCCAAACTAAATCAGGAGTAAAATTTAGTCCAAACTCATACGTAACATTTGTATCAGTACCATTGTAAGTTCTCATATCATCATTACTATTCCCTTCAAATCTATAACTTGCTACTAATGGGTTTTCATTATACAATGTAGTTACTTCTGCTGCTGATATTGTTTTGTTAAATAATCTTACTTGGTCTAATTGTCCTCCAACATATTTTGAATATTGTTCATCAAACATTATATTAAGATTGTAAGCAGATGTTACAGTAGATGTATTTGAAACACTCTGTGTTAATACATTTTGTCCATTTTTATAATATTTCATTTCACTTGATGACACTGTAAAAACACAATGCACCCAATCAGAACCATCTGCTCCAAAATCATACATATAACTATCAGAAATAACATAAGTGCCATTACCTGCACTTCTTGATAATGACATATTTCCGTCATTTGTGTTCTTTACATTAACCCTATATCCTGCTACACTTGAATTACCACCCTCGCCAATTATTATTGACCAATCACCTACAGAAATATTTTTTGCCCAAAAAGATATACTAATTGAAGTATTGTTATTAAGAGGTTTAGCACTTGTTGTTATTTTACTACTACTCCCATTAAAACTTGCTGCTTGTCCATATCTTCCTGCTGCATATTGTATCGCAGTTCCAGTTCCATTATAATTACCACTTAAATCTACTTCATCATTTTCAAATCTATAAGTAGCTAAACAAGATGTATCGCCAAGCACTTGTAGTGTGTCTGTTGTATCTACATTTAATGGGTCTAATGATTCTACTGTTGCTGCTGTTTCTGCATATAGTGTTGAAACTTGTGACGCCGATAATTCTTTTTGAAATATTCTAAATTGGTCTATTTTACCTAATAAGTTATTACCTCCTGATGAATTATTTGCACCTAAATAATTAGCACTACCATCAGCAGCCTTACTAATATTGCCTGTTGTATGTTCTAAACTGCCATTTACATATATTTTTGCAGGACTTCCACTTTTAAAAGTAATTACTAAATGATACCAAGTATTTGCATTAAAAGATATTCCGTGATTAAACCAACCACCTCCACCAAAGTTTGCTTTATTAGAATCTGTTGATGCTGCTCGAAATATTATTCTATTTCCTGAATTGAATTCAAATACAGTTTGTGTGCCACTTGTTGCACCTGTGTTAAACCAGACAGATAAACTGTGTTCATTAGTATCTATAACACTACTTGGAATTGTAACAACACCTGCATTTGTAAAATATCCACTTGCACCAAACTTACCTCCATTAATAGAATGTCCTGAAGCACCATCTCCTTCGTATAATACTACTCCAAAGTTCTCACTTGCCACAAACGCAGGCGGGGCTGAAGACATTAATCTTTTATTTAAACTCATTTAATTAAATATTAGGAAAATCGTATAATACTACTTCTTTTTTTTCTGTTAAAGCATTTATTTCTGTTTCAACAGTTGCTGATTGTGTTCTTAAATTTGTTCTTGCTGTTTGTACATCAGCTGGGATTGCATCGTTGTTATCTGTTTTTCTAATAACATACCAATCCGTTTCAGCTAATTTAGAATTTACTTGTGATTTAAAATGGTTTATTCTTTTTGTTTTTAATTCATCTAAAGTTTTAGCCCATGTTTTATCAACTAAATCTTTTCTAAATACAGTGTTTGGTGAATCAAAATATATTTCACCCAGTGTATGAATTCGTTCATCATAGTCATTACTTATTACAACATCAAACATTCCCGCGTTTTGCAATTCTGTTTGTGACATTTTAGGTGC
>VMHT01201088.1_pt1 | contig 10884 bp, 9 predicted proteins | sample 4693611 | NCBI WGS metagenome assembly VMHT01 (sample SAMN12280063, study PRJNA550983) | marine metagenome | isolation source: seawater sampled from same location over 5 years 0.02-0.2 micron viral filtrate | place: USA: collected off the coast of southern California halfway between the port... ... | reverse complement strand
GTATCGCCGCCACCCTCGAAGCTATCTAAACCTAAAATTTCGTCTGGATCAAAACCCATCGCTATTGCGTCGCCAGCTCTCATTTCTGTTCTATGAGCCACCACATATGCATCTTTTAATGTGCGTGCGTCACGGCTAATAAAAAATTCCTCTGGTGGCACACTTTCAATGCACAATTCTCCAGCTTCTTTTCGCCTGCTGATTTTTGCGCTGTGAATAGGCATTTCCATTTCCATGCCCATCGCGTCCATCTCAATAGTCATTTCCACGCTATGTTCTAGCACTGTCACGCTATCGTCTTCGATCAGGTAGGTGTATTCATCATCAGATAAATCTGTATATGTGAATATATCAACTTCTGGGTATGTCATCCAATACGCTTTTACGATGCCTTGTTTCTTTACAAGTGCATCTTGGAACGCATCATTAATTACGCGATAACCATTTAATCTGGTAAATTCGTGGTGCATAAATTCTGTTGCTTGATCTGCCATAGCCACATCTTCTGCGCCGCGTGGTATATATTCCACTGGCTTTGCAGTGCTTAGGAAAATACGCATTAAACTTGGCTTAACAGCGCGTACTGTGTCACGCACTTTAGTTGCCACAACACTACTGCGACCATCTTCGTGACCTAAGTAAACCTCGCCGTCGTAGTATTCCTGAGCCTTAATTCTATCCTCAGCAATCTCGCCTTCGACAAAGGAAACTGCATCCTCAATGGCATCCGAAACTATACCCTCGATTTCAATTATAGATTTTGGTTTTAGTTCCATGTTTTTTCCTTAATTAATAATCAGCGACCAAAGAAGCCTAGAGCTTGTCTGCGTTTTTCTTCTATTAGATTTCTACCCTCGTCGGTGGAAGCCGCAACTCCAGCAGTGCCAGCAGATATGGCATTAGGTGGAATTTGACCAGTTGGGTCTATGCTAGATCTGGCTCTTCCGCCTGATATTACATTTGCACCACCTTGTATAACTGGTGCATTCATAAGTGTCCTAGCTGTGTTTGTTCTGCCTAATGCCGCAAATAGTGTTTGGATTAGTCCAGAAAATGCTGGTGTAGAATTTGAGCTATTTTTAGCACCGCCTGTAGCTTTAGCAGATACAACCGCAAACTGATTAATTAGCTTAATTTCTTCTGGAGAATAAAGTGCCTTTAACATTGTCTGATTTTTCTTCATTGTAGTCCATTTTGTTAAAAACTTTGTTCCAGAGAACGTGACGCCATCAACGCCTTCACTACTTACGTTGTCAACTAATTCCATAAATGCCTCTTGCTTTATTGCGGCAAAATCTGCTGGCGGCAATTGTTTTTTGAGTGCAATTAAATCTCTGGTAATATTTCCTGCTGACATTAACTTACTGTTTGACGCGCCAAGTATATATTTAGCCGCGCCCTCTGGCGGAACAACCAAAGCTAATTTTTCGCCATCTCTGCCTTGCCTTGCAGTAAGTGTTTTTAGTATCCCACCTTTAGTATCCCACAAACTTTTGAAATCACTATAGTTTGAAATAGCCTTGCTCCAAGCCGCAACCGCGTCTTGATCTCCTGCAATTAATGCCTCATCGGCGTATTCTTTTAGTTTTTGATCAAATAAATCTCTAGCTTTTTTACCAGCTTTCCTATCAACAGGATCACTAATATTATTAAACTGTGTCCGAATTGCAAACAATTGTTTAATATCGCCACCCTGACCTAAAACATCATCAATACTATCCAATATTGAGTTTGTCATAGGCGTTGTTGCTAAGTTAAAATCTTGTCTTACGCCGCCTCTTAGCGTGTCGGCAAAGTCGCCTCTCACAAGCCCTAAATTAGCATTACCAGTTTGCCTAGCGGCTGTATATAATTGGTCAGCTTCCTTTTTGGCTTGATCTAATGACTTTACTAAAGTGTTTTGCACTTGAGCGCCGCCAAGCCCTTTTTCAGTAATTACACTGCCGCCGCCTGCTAGTTTTTCTTGAATTAGCGGCACGTTTTCTAGTATTGCTTCCTTAGCGGCTTCTCTTTGACCAGACATAACTTTCTCAGCGTCAGCGCCGTATGCACCTTTTTCTGCCATATCTTCAAATAACTGAGTGCCTTTTGAGCCTGTAACTTGCCCTGCTGTCAGTGGTATTGGGGCTGGTAAAGATGACGCCTCAGATAAGCGACCAGCTTGTGTTAGGTCAACGCCAGCATTAACTCTAGCTTGAAAATCTTGTGCCAGCTCTTTCGTAACTTGGTCTGGATCTAGCCCAGCTCTAGTTAGCATTGCCTTAATGCGTGGTTTCATTAAGCCATCTTCGCCAATAACTGACTTTGGGTTTTGCTTAAATGACTTTGATACAAACTGTAATAACTCACCAATTTTTGCACCAGCCGCACCGCCGCCAGCACCATATACCAAATCGCTAAACTGGTAATCGTCGCCAGTTAGGTATGAGCTTACACCCTCGACTAAACCAGCCTCAGTTGCTCCAATAGCCGCGCCACCTAAAGCCCTTTTAATCGGAGCGCCTAAGAATTGTAATCCTTTAGTAATAGGGCTGGCTAACGCCGCCGCGCCAGATCCAATCATAACATCAGTCGTATCTAGGCCAGCAGGATTTGGATAGAACCTGTTGAATTGACCAGTTTCCTTACCATCACGATAGACAGGCGCTGTGACAACTAGATTGCCATATTGATCTTTATCAAACGTAGCCTTTGGCAATATTTTCTTTATACCCATTTCTAGTCGATCATCGCTTGCAGTAGTAGAAAGCAAAGTAACTAACTTGGCGCTCTTATCAGCAGGCAATCCCAAGTTTGCGTTAAACGCTGTTGGAATAAAGTCTTCACGCTGTCCGCCCTTGAACCAATCAACAGTCTTTCCGACCATTCCCTTTGGTGGCTCTAGTGTTTTTAACGCCTCTATTATGTCTGCCTCAGAAGTGCCATCTGGAAAATAAACTGGCTCGTCGCGGCCTTTTATCTGTATCTCTATCATTGCGTTACAAACTCTTTTGTTTCTATATCCCAAACAGTTATCGGTTTTCTGTCCTTTTGATTTTTATATGTGCTTAATATGGCTTGCACTTGAGCTGGAATTTGCATGTTATCTTCTAACTCTGCAATCCTGCGATTAATTTCCTGCATGTTTTCTGAGGTCATATCACCTAATGCAAATTCACCAATTATTCTGGCTCTATCAATATTAAACTGAGCTTTTGACTGCATGACAGCAACGATTGCCATATTTGCTTCTGGTGTTTGCGTTAAGCTACCCAATGAATTTAACATTGCGGCAAATTCTATATCTGATGTAGAGCCTGATCCTTCAACACGCAAGCTAGGAGCAAGACGTTTAATTATAGCTTCTCTGACAGCAGACACATCTTGCAATTCTGGGAACATTTTTGCAATTCTACCAGAAATTATTCCACTTGGTTGCATCGGTGCAAGCTCTTGTAATATATTTAAATCAATCAACTGCTGTGAAGATGATCCACCAGCCGCGTATTGATCCGCTAAAGTAGTACCTATTTTTTCTTTAAGTTTTTTCCCTAAAGTGCTGTCCATATTACCAGTGTTTATCGTAGTACCAGATTTAATCTGAGCCAACGCCTCTTCATGGCTCATTCCTTTATCTCTCATAAACTTATAATTTTTCATTAAGTTTGTGCTGTTATCTTTAGGGTTTAATCTGTTTGCCGCAATTGCAGATAATACGTTGCCAGCCGCGCTTGGGTTAGCTTCAATTATTGCCGCCATGTCAGCCATGCCATTAGCTTTTAAATATTCAATCGTCTTATTTACATTGCCAGCTTTTACTCTTTGTGCGCCACGTTGCCTAATAGCTTCACCAGCTCTTAGCTCTGGCAAAATTACTGCATCTAATGCTTGTGCAAAATTTTCTAATCCAGACAATCCTGTTGTGCTAGATCTTTGGTTAAGTTTATCAAATAACCCAGCCATGCCAGTTCTTGGCTGTGGTTGTATTTGAGTTTGACCACCGCCAGTTACCAAAGGATTAACTTGCTTTGGAATTACCTGTTGCTGTTGCACTGGATAATTCCTCTGCATATTTGTTTCTTCTAGTGGGTTTCTACTTGGAAATCCTATCATTAGCTTCTTGCTCCCATTACATTAGCTCCGAGCTGTAAGTAGTTGAAAAGGCCAGGTTTCATGCTGTTTGTGGTTGTCGATTGATTGGGCGTTGCACCTAATGCCGCCAGTGGCGCAGATAGAGCCGCAAGTGGAGATCCAGTATATCCTGCATATTGCGCCTTAGCCGCATCAATAAGCGCCTGTTGCATTCCCTGCTGTAGAATACCTTGTTGCGCCTGCTGTTGCTGGATTGCTTGACCAGTGCCGAATGCCTGTTGACCTAATGCGCCCATTTGGTTAGCCGCCTGCAATCTCGCTTGATTAGCTCCAGCTAGTGCATTCTGGTTAGCCACTTGAGCCGCCATAGCTTGTGTTGCACCAAACTGATTTGCTTGGTTTTGCGCCGCTTGATTTGTGAGCGCCATTTGATTAGCGGCACTTGAACCAAATTGTGCCGCTTGGTTTTGCGCCGCCATATTTGCCGCCGCCGCTTGGTTTGCGGCTGTTGCTCCAAATTGACCAGCCTGATTTAGTGCCGCCTGATTTGCTAAGTTTGACTGCTGACCAAATCCAGCAGTAGTTGTGCCAGCCGCTAAATTTGCCTGCTGATTAGCTAATGCCGCTTGCTGGGCTGTTCCTATGTCTTGCAGAGCCATCTGCTGTGCTTGGGTGTATCCAGCTTGTCTAAGGCCAGATGCAGTTCTTGCCGCTTGTTCAGCAAACGCACGATTTGTTTCAGCTTCAGCAATGCCCTGACGAGATCCGCCAAACGCATTCGCAGATGTCGCTTGAGCGCCTAATTGGTTTTGTGCCATTAATCTTGATCTCTCAATGTCACGTAATGACTGATCTACAACTTGGCTCTCAAATGGATTTGTATATGCGCCTAAGTTAGTATTTGCTAATTGACCAGCCTGCACGTTTTGAGCTGTGACTGTCGGAGATTGCCCGATGGTGGACGCCCCATAATTTGCGCTGGTCATTGCGCTTGGATTGTATCCAGTAGCTGATGCGTTTGCCGCATTATATGCAGTTGGCCTAATCGCCGCTGGTGCAAAATTCATCGCCTGCTGAGTGCCTTGCATGGCCTGCTGTAATCCGCCAGCCGCCGCTTGATTTACGTTAAAGTTACCTTGTGGGGCTAGTGGGCTTGGCCTTTCCCCAAATTGTGCAATTTTTTCAGTGCCACCCATATCTTGAGGTATGCGTGCGCCAAATCCTGCCTGAAATTGAGGCTCACTGCCGCCCCTTCTCATTAAAGGGGGTTGACCACCCATTGGCCTCATTTGTCCACCACCAGCCATATTATATATCCTTCTTTACTAAGCCAATTGCAAAGAATTGCGCTGTCCTAGCCGCAAAATGTATTGCGCCTTTTACTGTGCGTTTCTTGCCATTAGCAAATGCGATGTAATCTTTAAACTCGCCATAATGCTCGCGAGCCTTGCCCTGCTCAATTTTCTTTTGGCCTAAGTATCTGTAGCCACGTCTAATAGCTTCACCCCACCACTTACCATGCAGTGCATTCACACACCACACAATTGCCTCGCGCTTATCTTTGGCAGAGAACCCTCCAGAATTTACAGCGTGAGTTGCGATTACACATGAGCCACGATCTGAGCTATTCGCACTTTTACTGCTTGATCTTGAGGTAGCATTTGCTTTTGCGTCATCAACATCCACACTGCCAACAGGCAACCCACTTGATTTAGATGTCCAATTTCCACTGGTACTGTTCCAATATGTGTCAGTCATATCAGTGCCAGTTGGTATTTCTGTTCTTTCATTGCCAAATCTATCATAGTTCATATTGCGACCCAAACCACTTTCGTTAAAGTCACCATACCCATCGCCACCTGTTCTACCACCAGAAACCCCAGATGCATAAACCTGATTGCTAACCGCATCCTTAACGTCATATGGCTCATACTTACCAGTACCAAATACCTTACTAACTAAACTGTCGTCTTGCCCAGGATTTTCTCTAACATATGCAATCTCTTCTGGTGTTCTTGCACTGCCAGCAAGTGCAGAGTTAATCAAGCCAGACATCGGGATAAATGATGGCAATCGCCTTCCCATTGAGTCTGCCCTTTCTTGAAACTCAGCCGCAGTTGGAGCTACAAAACCTTGCCCACCAATACCATCCTCATTATCATTTTTGCCCATTCCAGCTAAATCTCCAGAAACTGGCGTAGGGTTTGAAGGCGTGCGAAGTATTGGATCTACATATCCAGAATTTATTCCATAATCGCCAGCGCTGGGCATTCCAGATGCATTCATTGTTGTGTTAGATACTGCTGGCTGTGTATAATATGAGCTGTTAGCGCCGTAATCTGTAGTGTTAACTGTTGGCTGGGTATTCATACTCAAAGGCATCACAGAACCACCAGCACGCCCTTGAAATTCTGCGTATGGATTGAAGCCAGCATTAGGGTTTATAAAAAAACTATCAATTAAATTAGCTTGAGCTGGCCTTAAATATCTCAATGTGTCAACGCTATCTTGGAACATTGGAGCTGATGAGTAACCTGTTACACCATCTGCATAAACTGTAGGCGCACCCATGTTGCCCATAATGTCTGTCGGGCTTGTCGGTGTAGCTATACCAAATGCATTTGCAGTGTCAGCCGTATTTTGAAACGCCGCCTGTTGCATTGGGTTGAATGCCGCAACATCAGCGCCATAATATGGCGTGTAACCTACGCGAGATATATCATCAGCTTTTGCTAAATTTGCCCTAGCCGCATTTTCAATATAATCTGGTATTGTAATTTCTGAAGTGGTTGAGCCACCTTTTCCGCCTGACATTATTTTAACTCCTTAATGTATGAGGAATGCAGTTGATCCCAACCATGTTCCGATAGTGGTTTTTTCCATCCAGCTCGACCTGTCATCGTCAATGCTGAACACCCTTGAGCCTTTGCCCAATTAATTACGTCAGTGTGCATATCCATTATTTGATCCAACTCGCCGCCGCCAAGGAAAATATTTAGATGTTTCACCTTTGGGTATAACACAATTTCTGACACGATGCACCCCCTTGGTGTAGGCCAAAGTTGCATTGTGCCTGCCTTAATGCCTTCAACTACATGAATAAAATCGTGAGTACCGCCAGAATACTCCAAAGCGGCCTCGATCCATTCCCTGCAATTTTCAATTATTTCATCCATGTGTCCTCGTTATAGATAGTGTAGAGGCTGGTAAAGCTGGCACTGATCCAGACGCCGCAGTGTAATTTAAAAAGCCATTTATGTTATCCATCATGTAATTTACCTCAAGATAATCTCCAGCCGCCAATGTAAATATTTGTGTTCGACTTGTCACCATTGTGGCATTATTTTGGTGCATTGCAGTAGTCATAGCGCTATTTGCTACGGCAGTGCCATTGACGCTAGGCCAAAAGTAAAAGTGTACTGTGCTTGAGCTTGTCGATGATATTTGTGCAGAAAACGATACAACATATTCGCCAGCTTCCTCAAACACAATTCTGCTTGTCGGCGTGCCTTGCGTAATTCTTGAATTGCCAGATGGCGCGTCATAGGTCAGCTTGTATGCCGTATCTGCCGCAACTGGTGTAACATCTGATGTTTTAATAAAATTAGCGTGTCCACCCTCAACAACAATTTGACGAAATTCTCCACCCTTTGACACGACAGGATATTTGTAAATCCTATTCCACATAAGAGTTGCATCGTCAGATGCGTTTTCTTCTCCGTTCTGCTGAACCAATGCAGATCGTGTTTGTGATAAATGCTGAACAAGCCTTCGACCCCACGTCCGCCAATCGTTGCCGATAACGTCTGGGGCTTTCTGTGGTTGTTCGCTCATCTCGCCCCACCAGCCGTAACATTAAGTCTATTAATGCCGACACGCCAATCAGATAAGTTAGCCGCGTCAATTCTAAGTTTAACTTGCCTGCCTGTAAATCTCAGTGACGTTGGATTGGACATAGAGAACGCACCATATGAGCGCTCTTCGCCGTTAGGGTAAAACCTCGTCTTAAATGTAACTGTGACGTCGCCCTGCGTTTTTTCATCTGGGATCATTTCTGTAACTGACATTACATTCTCGCCAGTGCCTAGCGCAATTGAGCCACTTTCAGCAAACGGCGCAAGTGTGCCATAATCAAAGCCAATCTCATGCTCGTACAACTTGTTGTTTTCTGCGCTTGCCCAAATAGGCTGTCTGTATGTACCCATATCATAACCAGCAGTTCTGCCTAGCTCACCAATGTACCAAGTATTCTCAACATAATTATAAACGCAATATCTGTCATTTTCTGTGCTTGATCCAGATGGGTAGAACCAAAATATCTCGCCGTATGTGCTGTTTGTCACTGCAAAAGTTTTTGATATTTGTGCGCGGTTTATATCGGAGAATACATAGTCAGATATTTCGCTTTCGATTTGTTGCACTGCGCCGCCTGCGTATGCATAGAATGAGTGATTACCCATCCAGAATGCGCCCTTATCAACTGACGCCACAGCCTTGTTTGCTATTAATCCACAACTCGCGCCGACACGCTCAATGCCATAGACATATGGCGCGCCAATATAATTTGCTACGTGGGCGTCCATGCTTGTTAATATTAGAGTTTGACCCTGCACACGTATGCCAGCCATAATTCTGCCACTTGTGTTAAGCTCTAAGTCACCAGCTTCATTTGTTGCGGCTGGCGTCCATGTGGAGCTGTCTTCTCTATCACACCACTGCACCTTGCGTTGATTTCCGCCTGCGCCTAATGCAAACAAAAATCGCTCTTCAGTTACGACGATGCTCTCATTACTTGTCGGCGCATTTGCTAATACTGCGGCTGGTGTGGAATTACTTAACTGCCACTCATAAATTTTTCCATCATCTTCATTACAGGCGACAAGGTATTCACCCCATGTATCAAGCGACCAAGACGTTGCAGGCTGTATTCTCGCTGTGTCTGGACGAGCTACGCCGTAGGCATACTGCCCAAAGTAACTACCGCCATATCCTGTAAATGCCTCGGCGTCCTCACGACCATTAGCTAGGCCAGATGGCGTTATATCGTGGCGCACGCCTTGGGATGTCCAACTGTAAAGTTTATTATATGTGCCGCCAACAATGTATCGATCTTGGTCATTCGCAATCCAAGTAATCATGCCACGAATTTTAGCATTAGCCGCCGTATCTGATCGAGTACGCCAGCCACCCATTGGACGCATTGTACCATCAACCCAACGAATTAAGTTAGCGTCACGCCATCGACCAGATGCTTGTAACTCAGTGCCATTGCGGTAAATGCCAGCAGGGATGTCTAGTGGTATTAGTGGCATATTTACCTCGTTCTATAAGTTACTGTTACTATAGCATATTTTAAGGGTTATAAACAATACATCTAATATTAAGGCCAAACAATTTGACCATCTATAAATTTAACTCCAGTATCATCATCTGAGATATTATAAGGTGGTGGACATATTGGGTCATCTATATCTTGTGGATTGTATTCCTCTAAAACCCAAACGCTAGTGTCTAAATCACTAGGTAAAACGTTATTTGGAGCTTCGCCTTTTGTGATTGAAGTATTTTTATTTACAATTAGCTTCATATCTATGTCCCATCTCTATCGCCGCTATGGTATTCTAATATAAGTATTTGGGCTGGTTCACCTTTATTGCTGTTAGAAAGGTTGTATTGAGGCGCTCCAGCATTCGCCCAATTATTTACATCCGCAAAATTTTGCTCCATAGTTGTAAGAGGCGTACCACCATAAACGTCACCAGAACGTGGGTGGTATTTACCCCTACCACTTGAGCCTCTACTACTTGTACTTCCCCAATGCTGTGACCAATCAAAACCTCTCCAACCTAAGAAATTTATGTTAACAGCATTACTTGATACTGATGTTCCACCATTGTCTCCGTTTGCTTGCCCATTACCAGTTCTTGAGCCTGTACCAGCCCCAGTGCTATTTGAATTTGCAGTGCCTCCAGGCGCATTAAAATCACCGCCTGTTGCCGTACCGCCAGTTGAGCCTGGATTCCCTGTACCAGTAGCATACAACTGACCATTAAAATTAGTAGTACTTGCATAAGTTCTACTAGCCGATGTACCAGCACCACCAACTGCTCGGTAGTCGGCTTGACTTCCTAATGTGTAAGAATATGTTCCGCCACTGTGCGTATATAACTTTTCGACATACCCAGCACCCCCTGCTGATGCCGCACCGATTGGCGCCATGTTACTGAAATTTGTAACATTACCGCCATGACCAGTAGAACCCCACATCATAACTAAAAATTTTACAGTTCCAGACGTGGGTGTGTATGTGCCACTTATTTCAGATGTAGTTCCGCGAAAGTTTTGGAATGTAGGTGTGGTTGTCCAAGGTGAATGGGAAGCCTTACCATAACCCTGAGACATAGATATTTGCCCAGATGCATCATCAAACAAATCACGAACAGAACTATCACCTAAACCAATCTGAGCCGTACCACTATTGCCAAGTTCGACGTTAACGTCGTTAAGACTTATCTGCCCACTGGATTGTAATCCCATCTAACTTACCTCGCTTTTAGTTCTTCGATTTCAGCTTTTAGCTCTTTGATTGCTTCAATCATTAATCCATGAAGTTGATCGTATTGCACTGTCTTGTATTCAGTCTTATCATCTTCACCCATCTTGAGGGGCAACGTTGTTTCTGATACTGCACTTGGCATTACCTTCTCGACTTCTTGAGCAATAACACCAGCAGACTTTTTGCCATCAGCTAGGTATTCAAATGTGTAACCACTTAGCTGTGATACTTTATCTAAGGCATTGTCTATCTTAACG
>VMHT01153308.1_pt1 | contig 10884 bp, 6 predicted proteins | sample 4693611 | NCBI WGS metagenome assembly VMHT01 (sample SAMN12280063, study PRJNA550983) | marine metagenome | isolation source: seawater sampled from same location over 5 years 0.02-0.2 micron viral filtrate | place: USA: collected off the coast of southern California halfway between the port... ... | reverse complement strand
TGATGGAACAAGTCGTCGAGGACGAAGAGCTTTTAATGACTCTCTTGCCCCCGTAGACTTCTCATTTAGTACTTACATTCGTCCATTTACAGCAGCAGTTGGTACAGCTGCTGGTACCGCAGATGCTTTAGGAAAAGTACACGCAGTAGAAGAAGCACTATGGGCATTGTTCTCAGGCCGAGCTACATATGCTAGTTATGGGTTTACTAATCAATCTACTCATGCTACAGATGTTGCTGATTGGGTATTTACAGATTCAAATAAATCAACCCTAGGCCCTGATACTGCTGCAGGCGCAAGTTTATATTTTGAACTTGGAGATACAAGTAGGCTGTGTTACAAACTATCAAAAATTGCAATAAATGAAGCATCTATTGATTTTGATATTGATGGTGTTGCACAGATTAACTGGTCTGGATTCGCAGATACAGTTACTGATGTTACTACGACAGTTGTAGTAAATGGTACTATTGGTAATGATGTTCTTGAAGTAGATGGCACTCCTTTTAATACTGATAGTCCATCAACTGAGTTAGATAGGAGAGTTCATGGTACTGGTGTAAAAGCAGATGCTTATATAGATGCAGTTACAGATAATAATACTGCTTCATTTGATACAGCACAAGTAGTAGCAGATGATGCTGTATTAACTTTATTAGGTCCAAGGGCAACTGTTTATGAAGGTATTGATCAAACTAATAACTTTATTCGTAATCGACTAACAAAGTGTCTTGTGAATACGGAATCAGACCCTCAAGATGAATTAGAAAGTACATATGTGTTAACCTTAACAGGGGGTAATATTACTCTAAATAATAATATTTCTTATTTGACTCCAGAGGAATTAGGAACTGTGAATATTCCAATTGGTCACGTAACAGGTCCTCGTAATTTTGGAGGCTCTTTTACTTGTTATTTGACAGAAGATGATACGAATGTTAATTCTAGTAGAGACTTTTTTGGCGATCTAACTTCAACTGCTCAGAGATCTGAGGTAACTAATGATTTCAAATTAACTTTCGCAATTGGAGGGGGAGATGTTTCAGGTAATGCGATCTCTGACTCTGATCTTGCAGAGACAGCACTAATGTTAGAGTTTCCTAGGTGTCACGTAGATATTCCTACTCACTCTGTTGAAGACATTATTACTCTAGAAACAACGTTTATGGCTTTGCCAGACTCAATTGAATCAGCAGACGAAGTATCAATGGTATACAAAGGCCCAGCAGCACCGTAATAAAAATATTTCTTGACATTTTCGTCAAGTTGAAGTATAATGTAATAATAATCGAGCAGGGGGTAAAACCCCTGCTACTTTTTTAACTAAAATAGGAAGTACCCATGGTAGATGCAGCAACTGCGAAATCGAAAGCTGATCCGGTTTCATTAGCGAGTCTTATGACTCCAAGTAAAACAGTACAAATAGATTTTCCTGGACGTGATGGATTCGAAGTGTCCATATGTTATTTGGCTCGGGAAGAATTACTAAAACTTAGAAAAAGATGTTTATCTACAAAGTTTAATCGAAAAACTCATCAACCAGAGGAGTCTTTAGATGAAGATAAATTTCTTAAAGAATATACTAAAGCAGTAATTAAAGGCTGGACTGGTTTGAAGTTTTCATACTTAGAAGAGTTTCTTTTGGTGGATATTTCTGACTATGCCCCCGATGATTTGTTGCCCCATACTCAAGACAATGCCGAGTTACTTATGAGAAATTCTAATGATTTCGATACATGGGTAACGGATGTAGTAGGTGATCTTGAAAATTTTATTGGGAACAAGTAGAGCGAATTCAGGATCTATTTGTTCGATATATAAATCAGCGTAATGCTACTATTGATATAGAAAAGTATTATAGGATTTGTGAACAGCTAGGGGAAGAGCCTGATCCAGAAAAGATGCCGCTATCTCAATCGGAGTTTCCGATCGAGATTCAAGTGGCTTTTTTTGTGTTTGATCTTTTATCAGATGTTTGGGAAGGAATGTCAGGTTCATATATGGGCAAAGATTGGGGACATTGCTCTCAATTATTTGACATATGGGAAGTAGAGGATCAAAAAACAACTATGTACTTTATGAAAATGTACGAAAGAATACTAGTTAATTATAGAGCAGAACGAGCAGACGAAAAAAGAGAAGCAGACAAACGTAGACAAAAATCAAGCGGTGGAGGTAAAAACTACACCCATAACGTACAAGGATAATGGCTAAAGGTAAAAATTCAGTAGATATGGATGTTAACGTCAAAGGTAAAGGCGTTCAGAAAACTACTGTGCAGATGAAAAAGCTGGGTAAGCAAACTGATAAAACTTCAAAAAGTACCACTACGTTAAATAGAAATTGGAAAGGAGCTAGTGCCCAATCTTCTGGTGCATCTAAAAACTTTTCAAAAATGTCACAAGGTATGGGCGGAATCGTTGGAGCCTATGCTACCTTAGCCGCTAATATCTTTGCCATTGGAGCTGCTTTCAGATTTTTACAAAGTGCAGGAGACCATGAAAAACTAAAAGAAGGTCAAGTACTTTATGCCTCTGCTACAGGTGTGGCACTTAAATCTCTTGCTAATGATATTAGAGATGCTACTGATGCGCAAATTACTTTTACAGATGCTTCCCAATCCGCAGCTATAGGTAAAGCGGCAGGTTTAACCAATGATCAATTAGTTAAACTTGGTAAGGGGGCAAAAGACGTTTCTATTATATTAGGTAGAGATGTTACAGACTCTTTCAATCGTCTCGTCCGAGGCGTAACAAAAGCCGAACCAGAACTATTAGATGAACTAGGTATTATACTTAGACTTACTGATGCATCAGAAAAATATGCTGCTACTGTAGGTAAAAGTGCTAAGGATTTAACACAATTTGAAAAATCTCAGGCTGTTACTGTAGAAGTATTGGGGCAATTAGAAAGTAAATATGGGCGTATAATGGAGGTTATGGAGCCAGAAGGTAATGAGTTTACTCAACTAGGGGTGGCATTTGATGATGTTGTTAATGATTTGAAAGAAGTCGCACAAATGATAGCTGGACCGATAGCTAAAACTTTGACTAAAGTTCCGGCATTAATTGTAGGTATAGCGGCAATATTTGCTACTGGTCTTATGAAATCAGGAATAGCATCTTGGACTACAAATGCTTCTGCAAGAGCTAAAACTCTGGCTATGGACTATCAACACGCAAGAGCCAAACTAGAAGATTTACAAAGAACACAAAAAAAGAGAGTTGCAACTCAACGAAATGTACCTGCTCAAGCACAAAAAGCAATGCAGGGACAGAATATATTCAAAAGCACATCAGGAAAAACTTATCAAAAAGTAATGCGGGGGGAAACGTTAAGTAAACGAGATCAGGGTTATATTAATAAAGCTGTGAATGCGAATAAGGCGGCCGGAATAAAAATGTCAAAGGATTGGAAAATCGCTCTAAAGTCTATGTCAGCAGGAACAGTAGGAACTACTCAAAAAATATTGTTCGCGTTTAAAAATATGGGTGCGGGTATAAGAGTAGTAGCAAGTGGTGTTCAGGCTGCTTGGTCATTAGCATTGAGAGGAATTTCAGCGGCTGCTGCGGCAACCGGAGCAGTTTTAACTTTCGCAATGAGTGCTGTAGCTTGGATTTCTATAATAGCTACGATAGCTATGACAGTTAAACAACTGTTTGCAGTTGAAGAACAAGCAGATAAATCAGCTGAGGAATTAAGTGCTGCAGGTGAAAAAGTAGCAGCATTAAATCAAGAATTTAGCAAGTTTAATGAAGTACAAAAAATAATAACTGAAGATGGACAAAATATGCTATCATTTTTTGAAGCTTTAGGAAATAGAATAGGTCAGTTAGATCCTAGGATGCAGGGTGTAATACTTGAGGATGCTTGGGAAGGTTTTGTGAATATGATGGACCCCGCGCAGCTTGAAGTAAACTTGGCAAGAATTGATGAGGATTTACGAGCAGCTACTAAATCTTGGAAAAACTTATGGGGTACTACTGATAGTTGGTGGACTTTGAAAGGCGGTTTTGGGTTAATGCAAGGAATATTTTCACCAGATGAGCATGAACAATTTTTTGATAGCGTGGACGAAATTGAGGCTTCAAGGGACAGATTAATTCGTATAAAAGAGGAAATCTCAGGCAATATGGATCTGTTTGATTTGGAAGAGGGAAAAGGGAGAGCTTCGGGATTTTTTAGTAGTTTCGGGGAAGGTAAAGACGTTAGTAGAGAAACAGTAGAACATATGAGTCATATAAGAAATTCTTATCGTGACGGAGCGGAAATGACTGCTCGTCTGGAAAATGAAATAGCACTATTAACCCAAAGAATAGGGCCTGCGGACGATGCCTTGGCAGGCATGAATGGAAATCTTATTGCTTACCTTAAATCATCAAAAGATGTAACTCAAATAGAATTAGGAAAGTATTATGAAGATTTAATAGGCTCAACGGAAATAATAGCTGAACAATTTTCAGATGCAAAAAATCCAGCCAGAGACCTTTTAGACTATTTTATAACATTAGAGGATATTACACTTGATGGTACGTCGGAGCAACTGGAGAAAATACAAGAGAGAATAGCTGGTCTTACATCTCGTTCTAATGAATGGACAGCTGCTTTGTCAAATGCTAATAGGATGCAACAAGAAAATGCTCAAGAAACAGATAAACTTTTGTTAGGTATTCAAGGAAGAAGCACTGAAGGCCGTATGGAAGATACTTTAAAGAACGAAGTATTAGAAAGACTTAGATCTTCATTTCCCGATAATGAAGAAATTGAAAAATTAACTAGAGATCAGGCTTTGGCAATGGTTGAAAAAGTTGGCGTTGGTTTCATGCCTGCAGGAACAAAAGATGAGGAGGCAGAAGGATATCAAAAAAGAAATGCACAGCTTATAAGACAAATTGCTTTATTTGATATGTTAGATAGAAGGAAGGATGAGGCCACAACACGAGGATTACGACAATCTCTAGAAGAAGAACAATCTTTGTTAGGAGCTACAAAACTTGTAGGTGCTAGACTTAAATTACAACATAAGCTTAGGAAAAATGAACTTAAAGTTTTAGCTATTGCAGATGAAAGATTTGAAATTATGGCAAAAATAGATGAAATGCAAAAACAAACAGAGAGAGATTTTAAAGGAGAAGAGCAACAACTAAGAAGGCTTGAACAATTAAAATTAGAAGAAGAAATTGAAAATGCTAAGGCTGACGCAGTTAAAAGAAAACTTGACTATGAAATGCAAATCGCAGATACAGCAAAGCAATCTTTAGAATCTGGATTAACGAAATCTTTATCTTCTCTTATGAAAGGAGAAGAAGCAAGTCTTAAAGAGGCTATGCTGACATTAGCCAAAACCGTAGTAGGCTCTGTAATAGATACTTTAGCAAAACAAATGACTGAAGGTCTAATGACTTTCTTTGGAGGTAAGACAGAAGCTCAAAAAAATCAAGAAGCAATAGAAGATGGGGGTGAAACAGTAAGAGCCTCTTGGGAACAATTATTTGAATACTGGGCTAATCAAATGAATCAAACTGCTACTCAATTTATGACAACATCACCCGCTACTGGCGTTCTAGGACTACCCCAGCCTTCGGACCCAAGCGGCGGTACAGCATTAGGTGTAGTAGAAGGGGTTCGTCTATCTCGTGATGAGGCATCGACAAGAGTTTTAGAAAGTCTACCTGATGATCAAGCAGAGATGGAACGACTTCTTTATGCCCAAACTGCGTACGATAAAGAAGCTTTGGACATTTTAAGAGGTATGCTTACTGAAGTAGCAGAATTTAATATTGATACTGACCCGATTTTGTCAGCAGATCAAAAGACTTTCTTTAAAAAAGCTCTTACTGATTCACCAACTTCCTCAATTTTTACTCATAATACTAGTTTGAATACAAAGATGGATGAATTAATCCGTGTGGCAGGTGGGAACATGCAGGGCGGTTTCACCGAAGCAGGAGATGCTGATGCCGAAAGAGTAGCGGGAATATATGAAGTAGAGACACGGAGAAAATTAGATGATCAACGACATAGAACAGCAGTCGTAGCTGATGCTCATGCTGGTGTAGATCCAGAACGTAGTATGTGGTCAAAATTAATGGATTTACCTAAAGTCGATAGAAAAGATGAAGAAAAGAGTGAAGTAACGACAGGAGGTTTCTGGAGTAAGATAACTGGTTTCTTTAGTGCCGACTCACCTTGGATGACTAAGTTAGGTGACTTTTTCGGAGCCGGTGGAAGTTTTCTTAGAAGTATAGGGGGCTTATTCGGTGGCATGGGCGATATATTTGGACAACTTTTCGGCGGTGGCGGATTTATGAGTATGCTCAGTATGTTTGGATTTGCTCATGGGGGTATTATACCTGGAGGCTTCCGTAAATATGCACGCGGAGGAATAGCTTCTAGTCCAACAATTGGTTTAATTGGAGAAGGTAGACATAATGAAGCTGTTGTACCTCTACCTAATGGTAAAGCTATTCCAGTAGATATGAGAAGTAGCGCACAAACTAATAATGTAACTGTAAATGTCTCACCAAGCGGTCAAGCTCAAGTACAGGGTGGAGGCGATAATGAAGGTTTAGGTAAAGCCATCGCTAAAGCTGTTCAAGACGAATTACAAAATCAGAAACGATCAGGCGGAATTCTTAATCCGTATGGAGCAGCATAATGGCTGAAATAGGATTTACTATACCCGGCACAGAGAGTTATGTTTCGGCAAATACTGATGTTATTCCTGATAAAGGGCTGGCACGAAATCCAACTGCTAGAATAAGAGTAGTAAAGTTTGGCGATGGATACGAACAAAGACTAGTAGATGGTATAAATATTATTGAGGAATCTTACAGTCTAAATTTTGCAACTAGACCAAAAGAGAATATAGATGATATAATGGCCTTTTTTGACTCAAGAAAAGGAGCTTCTTTTGATTTTAGAATCCCTGATAGTAATGGCTCTGGGACTCTTGACAACGGCGATAAGTTTTCTACAATTAAAGTAGTGGTTGACAAATATGGAATGGGCTATGATTATGGGGATTTTTATAGTTGTTCCGCAACATTTAGAAGGGTTTATGAAGCATGACAGATTTAATAGAAGCAGTACAGAAACACGATCTTGGCAGTGAGCTAGTATCGTTATTCGAGTTGACTTTTGATAGTACAACTCTATATTTCCATCCTGGACTAGATGAAAACTTAGATGAAATATATTTTGAAGATGCAACTAGTCCTTATAAGATTAGAGAGTATCGCCCCTTCCCTATAGAGATGACGGGAATAGAACATCAAGCAGATGGAGCAACTAATCGACCTACTCTTACCGTAGCAAATGTTTCTACTTTATTTAGTTCATTAGTCGGAGTAACTAATGAGGAACTAATAGGTGCAACTCTTGTTGTACGACAAACACTAAATAATAATTTAGAAAGTTCAGGAACTTATAGTAATAATACTGGAAATGGTGCTCTCCCAATAGAATTTCCGAAAAAGAAATTTATCCTAGATAGAGTTATGAGCGAAACTAGTTTAGCAATTACTTTTGAACTTAGTGCACCATATGATTTAGCAGGAATAAAATTACCAGGTAGACAAGTTATAGGAAAATATTGTAGTTGGATTTATCAAGGACATTTTAAAGAAAAAGGTGGAGGATGTACTTGGAAGGAGGACAGTACGGTAGAATGTACGGATGGGAATAACCCAATGCGATCTCATAAAGCTTACTTCGATGTAGATGACAATCCTTTAGTTACAGAAGGTGCACAATTAACAGCTACAATAGCTGCGGGACATTCTGGAGCTAAAGGTTATGCAACTTGGGCAACCTCAACTGCTTATAATACAGAATCAGGCACACAATATGTAGAACATAGTAATACTGTTTGGAAGTTACTTGTGACACATACTTCTTCCTCTTCAAGTACTCCAGCACCCGGATCCAGATACTGGCTTAGAGCTGAAATATGTGGTAAAAAGATGTCCTCTTGTAAGTGTAGATTTCAATTTGTTCCTTATTCTGCAAGCACAACTAACTCTTACCCTAAAATAGATAAAAATACACAGAAGGCGCTACCTTTCGGCTCTTTTCCAGGAAGCAAGAAGTTCAGATGATACGACATTTATCCGCCATAGAAGATCATTTCAGGTCGTGGTACCCCAAAGAGGGTTGTGGCGTAATAGGAGTTGTAAAGGGCAAGTCAAAATGGTTTCCTTGTGAAAATCTTGCTGAACAAAAAGAAGACTTTATAATGAATACAGAGGATTTTCACAATGCTAATCTAAATAGTGATGTTATAGCAATAGTACATAGTCATGTTGATAGTAGCCCAGAACCAAGCTATAACGATAGAAAATATTGCAATGCTTTAGGGATTCCTTATTATATTTTTAGCTATCCTAATATGGAACTAGAAATATTAAAGCCTAGAAAAGTAGTTAATGAACTAGCAGGGCGAGAATATGAATTTGGTGTATTTGATTGTTTAGAAGCAATACGAGATTTTTATAGTCAGAAATTAAAAATAAACTTAAGAAGGCGAGAGCCTTATTTAGATGATTGGTGGGAAAAGGGAAAAGATTATTTCACTTCTGAACATATTAAAGAATGGGGTTTTCACCCTGTAGAAGATTTAAAAGAAAATGATGTTCTCATTTTTTCAATGGGAGCGAATGTAGGTACACATTGTGGTGTATATTTAGATGATGATATATTTTTTCATCATGCAGTAAACAGATTATCCTGTAGAGAAAACCTTTATCCTTTATGGAAAAAGCATTTAACTGGAATATATAGATATGGCTCGTAAAATTTATTTAAATGGCGAAATGGCTAGTAAATTCGGAACTGTACATCCTTTTGTAGGAGATACGGTACAGGATGCTATTCGTCTTATAAATGCTAATAATCCAGAATTTAGACCTTATTTATTTAACTGTATGGAAGAAGATATAGGCTTCTCAATAACAGTGCATGGCAAAGAATTAGAAGATGGTAGAGAATTATTACTTCCATTAAGAGAGGGGGATATAATTATAACTCCTATTGCTGCAGGCTCTGGATCTGGTAAAGCTAAAATTTTAACTGCAGCACTTATAGCTTTCACACTAATGTCTGGGGGTATTGGAGGAGCACTCGGATTACAAACTACTACTGCTATTGGGGGGACTGGTACGATTGGTGCAACCGGAATTTCGGCCTCGTTGGGTACTGTGTCTTCAGGACAATCTATTTTTGCGGCTGCAATGGCTCAGGGAGGAGTAGCTCAAGCCGCTGCAAGTGCGGCTATGGGTCTTGCGGCTAATTTAGCTTATACGGGTATTGCTCAGATTATGGCTCCTGATCCTGCAGTAGATAAAGAAGAAGAAAAAGGGTACATGTTAAGTGGCTCACAGCAGAATATAGTAGAGGGAGATCCTGTTCCAGTTTTATATGGAGAATTAAGAGTTCCTGGTAAACCTATTTCTTTTGAAGTAAAAAATCATAGAACAAGACTTGTAAGTGAATTTGTAACAACTGAAGAATCCATAGTAGCTACTATACTTAGTAATCCTTCTCAAGCCAATACTAGCCAAGAGGGGGCCACTTTAAGCCCTTATGCTGGTACGCATGGTACTGATGGAGATTGGGATTTTGCTAATTCTTTGGAATCATTTGTACCAGGTACAAATCCTCCAGGGGTTTCTCATCCTGAAGCAGATGTAATGAACACTACTTATGTTGACGCTAATATGGAAGTATTTGGTAAAAGTCAAGATATGCTTATTACTGATGTCATATCAGAAGGCCCTATAAAAGGACTCGTTAATGGGTCTGCTAGTGTATATTTGAATGATGATCCGGCAGAAGATTTAGGTCAATCTGCAAAGTCTCTTTTTGGCACGTCTGCAACATTTTATCTTGAAAATGGTGAAGCAGACGTAATATATAATCCAAATACTACTGAGTATACTATCCCTCAAACAACTGAAAGAAGATATTTACATCTTCGAGAGTCTCGTAATGCAACGGGTGCGACAACTGTATATCAAGCAGTACTTAGTGATGGGTCTCTCGGCGGAATAAAAGTAACTTCGCCTACAAATATATTTGAAGAAAGTATGGAGTGGGATAGAAGAAACCCACATAGGTCTACATTTGTTAGATTATCTTCAAATGATTCTATTATATTTGAAGGGTTCATAGAAACCTATGTATCTGATAAAGTAGCATATTTTAAACCTTTAAGTTACAATATGCCTACTGGTTGGGTTGATGGAACCGATTATAAAATAATTATAGATGATGCCCTCCCTTTTAGTACAGTATCAGAAAATGGACTTACTATAACTTTAGAAAGTGCTTTTACTGGTACTACTGGTACTTATAAAGCAGATATTACTGGAGTAGATAGAGATATTGCAGAAGTACAAAAAGGCGTAGGACCTACTGTAAAATATGAAGGATTTTCTCTTGAGTTTAGACACGGAGGGTTAGATCAAGTAGGTTTTCCAAATAATGAAGGATTAGGAATTGGTAATGTCGCAATAGGTCCAGGAAGTGGATTTGATCCGCCTGCAATTGAAGGCCCTGATGAAGGGTCTAGTGCTAATGAATATACTTTTCAAGGCACTAATGAATCTGGATTTGGTTTATCTGCTACTCAAGCAGAAGAAGTAGATGAGATTAGATTACTTTTTTCTTACTCATCTATGATAAATACAAGTGGTAATAATAATCGTCATCCAGGTAATGCTTATTATACTATTAAATTAGCTTTTTATAATGGAAGTAACTGGGGTGATTGGATAGATCGCTATAGTTGGGATACTGAGACTTTGACGGGGGCTCCTTTACATCATTTATATGAGTCTCAAGGTGCTGTAGCAGCAGAAGAAATTATTTCTTTAGATTCTCTCT